>Ga0307379_10000123_pt1 | contig 133426 bp, 102 predicted proteins | sample UN2MG_FD_202237 | JGI IMG/M metagenome (GOLD analysis project Ga0307379, IMG submission 202237) | Soil microbial communities from Risofladan, Vaasa, Finland - UN-2 | ecosystem: Environmental > Terrestrial > Soil > Coastal area > Acid sulfate soil | place: Finland: Risofladan, Vaasa... | reverse complement strand
AGTTGGCTGCATCAGTTCCGCCGCCTGCGAATCCGTTACGAACGTCGTCTCGACATCCACCAGGCGTTTCTTATCATCGGCTGCGTGTTGATCTGCCATCGGATACTTGAAAATCCATTATGTTAGGTGCTCTAAGTAACCCCTGCATCGGTTGCCTTCGGCACATTTGACGCCGCGACAGGCTGGCTCAAGCTTGCCGGGCCAAAGACTCTCATAACACATGGATCAGTTCTTGGGGAGCAGGTCACCGGGGGAACCGCGCACCTGCTTGCACGCTGTCGCTGGCAACACATGCACAACCGCACACCGGCGAAGCCGTAAGGACCGTCCTGTCGCCACACTTGGTCACCGCAGTGCCGAGTGGTGATCGGTTTCATCCTTGCAGACCAGACTGCAACAGGATAGGCTCTTGGCACCGGTTGAGCAGTGTGAATGTCAACCACGCGCGAGACAGGACCGGTCGCGGAAGCATCTGCATCGCCTTCTGGGCTTCGAGCCTACTCACATCAAAGGGCACTCTGTGGTGCGTGCTCCGAACCAGAAAAACAGTCCATTTCACCCGAAGAGAGGATTAGTCATGTATCGCAGATTGACCGATCGAACGGAATGGGCGACTCGGCTGACCATCGTACTGAGCCTGTTCATGATGGGCTGTCTGGACTTTGACAGCGACGCCGTCCCGGACGCGCAAGACAACTGCCCGGCGTTGTCCAACCCGGACCAGGCCGACGTCGACGGTGACGGCGTAGGTGATGACTGCGACAACTGCCCGGACGTGGCCAACGCCGACCAGTTCGATGCCGACGGTGACTATGTCGGTGACGAATGTGACAACTGCCCAGACACATCGAACTTCGAACAGGAGGACGGCGACGCAAATGGCGTCGGCGACGCTTGCGACGCTTTTGGCCAGTGGGCCGTCTCGGCCACCGCAAGCAGCGAGTACGAGGCGAGCGATTACGCGGCGATGCAGGCCACTGGCGCCCCAAACGTTTTTGAGTACGATGACCTTGCGACAGCGTGGGCCCCCGAGAATCAGAACGCTGGTCTCGAGTGGCTGGAATTGGTGTACGCCACGCCGGTGCAGGCAACGCAGGTGCGGGTTCGCGAAAGCTATCATGGTGGTGCGATCATCCGCGTCACACTGATCGACACGGACGGGTTGCAGAACATCATCTGGGAGGGCACTCGCTCCGAGGTCACCGAATTGAACTGGTTTGAGGTCTCCGTCGCTCAGACCAGCTACTTGACCGACACGGTCCGGCTGGATCTCGATACTGCGGCCATCGCGGGCTGGAACGAGATCGATGCTGTGGAATTGGTGGGGTATCGATGATCGTGGCTTGGTGCCGAGGGCCGTCCACGCCGGGTGGCCCTGTCTTTGCGCAGAGACGCTGTTACTCATTCGCCCCGACGGCTGCGTGGAACCCTTGACCCGCACCGTCGCTGTGGATAGCTGAACACGAGCTGGCGGCGTAGCCGGGCAAGGTTGTCTGGGTAATGTCGGCCTAAAGCCCCATAATCGGCCCGACGGGCAGGCGGACATGCGGGCTTGCACGCGCTTCGTTGGTGTGCTAGAATATGACGTCTGATGTTGTTGTGGGGGTTGGAAGGGAAGGTTGCTGGTCGCGATCGTCATCGCCAAGTACGCGGACTGCTTCCTTCGGTCGAAGGCTGTCGCTGCGCCGGCAGTTGGCCTACCCCTGCGAGGGGTCTGTACTGCACTTGGCTGATTGATTTCGGAGGATTGAGGAATATGTGTGTGGTGAAGAACGGTTCGGTGGCTTGGTTCATGGTTGTCGCGGTGTGCGCGTCGACGGGGTCAGCGGCGGTGCTGAGCGTGGGGGCCGGCCAGACGTACAGCACGGTTCAGGCGGCCGTCAATGCGGCCGTCAATGGTGACACCATTGAGATCCACTCAGGTACTTACACGGGCAGTCAGGGCAACGCCTCGATCAGCAAGAGCAGCCTGACGCTGCGAGGCGTCGGGGCGACTCGCCCGATCCTCGATGCCGGCGGGACCAGCACCGGGGGCAAGGCCATCTGGGTGATCGGCGGGTCGAATACGACGGTCGAGTCCATCGAGTTCCGCAACTGCACGGTGCCGGACCAGAACGGCGCGGGCATTCGGCAGGAGGGAACCAATCTGACGGTCCGCTACTGCTACTTCCACGACAACGAGGACGGCATCCTCGGCGGCGGCAACACCAGCAGCAACGTCCTGGTCGAGTACAGCGAGTTCTACAATAACGGCTACGGCGACGGCTATAGTCACAATATGTACATCTCCAACGTCGGCAGCTTCACGCTTCGCCACAGCTGGAGTCATCACGCCTATGTGGGCCACGAGGTTAAGACCCGGGCCCGAGTCAACTACATCGAATACAACCGCATCACCAACGAGACGGGCAACGCCTCGTACGAAATCAACATTCCTAACGGCGGCACGAGCTACATCATCGGCAACATGGTCGAGCAGGGACCGTATTCCCAGAACAGCAGCATCATCAGCTACGCCGAGGAAGGTGCTTCCAACCCGGATCAGCATCTCTACGTGATCAACAACACCATCGTGAACAACCGCGGCAGCGGCACGTTCGTGCGGAACGCGAGCGCGGTCGACTGTCTGCTGCAAAACAACATCTTCCAGGGCGCCGGCACCATCCTGAACGGGCTCGGCACGCAAGTGACCAACTGGGTTACCAGCAATGCCTATCTGGCCGATGGACCCAACTACGACTATCACCTGACCGCCAGTTCGACCGGCGCGATCGATGCGGGCAGCGACCCGGGCTTGGGTCTGGGCTATTCGCTGACGCCCGTCTACGAGTACCTGCACCCGACCGACCGCCAGAGCCGACCCAGCGACGCGATGCTGGACATCGGCGCGTACGAGTTTGCCGTGCCGCTGCCGATACTGGTCTCCAGCGAGCCTCCGGCCGACGGCACGCTGCCCAAGACCGAGAACAACATCATCGTCTTGACGTTCGACTTTCCGATCGCCCTGCCCGTCGGCGACCCGCTGCTCATCACCGAACTGGGCGACCCCAACAACGACGTGAGCGGCGCGTTTACCTACGCGGTCGAGGCGGACGGTGTGACGCTCAAGGCTGTCGAGGACGGACCTCAGCTTGCCGATCAAACGTGGTACCGCGTCACACCATCGCAGGACTTCGCCGCCGAGGCGTTTACGCTCGACGTGTGCACGCTGCAAGGTGACGCCAACAACAGCGGGCGCGTCACGACAGCTGACTACTCCGAAGTGAAAGCTCACCTCGGTGAGTACACGGATAGTCGATACGACCTTAACGGCAGCGGCCGTGTCACCACAGCCGACTACAGCGTCGTCAAAGCCCACTTGGGCATCCGCGCGCCGGCGAAGCCGTGACCGGGCGCTATCGGGGGCCACAGCCGCGTGGGTGAAGCAGTCGCCGGGCCGTCAATACCGGGCGGCCCTCTCTTTGCGCAGCGACGCTGCTGCTTATTCGCCTCGACTGGTACGTGGGACCCTACCACGGCCCCCGTCGCTTCGGGACTCCGGGTCAACCACGGCCCGCTGTGCATTACCATGGCCGACTACACCGTCGTCAAAGACCACATGGACAACCGCGCGGCGAAGCCGTGACGAAGACGACCCACGACCCACCTTCCTTACTAAAGCGCGATACAGCACAACTCGGGGGGTTGGCGAAATGCCCCCCCAGATGGCCCGTTCACTTGGGCACTATTGCCCGCCGCCATTGCCACGGCACGGCGTCCGTTACCGACTCGTTTTCAGGGGGCTCGTAAGTCACTTGTTTTGAGGCGGTTGCGCGAGGCGACTTTTCTATCGTGTTCGGCGCAGGGCTTGGCATGCCTGTTGCGATAGCCGTTCACCGGAGGGACGAGGACGCGGGTCGCAACGCGGCGACCGCCGGTTGAAAGGAGGCGGGCCATGTTCCAGATCTTCACAGACCTGCACGGGGATCAAGCCTTGGTTACGCTCGTCGGCGAAGCCAATCCGACAGCCGTAAGGGACTTGCGTAAAGAACTTGCGCTGCTTGTGCGTCTGGGTTACCGTCACGTGATTCTCGACTTTCAGAAGCTAGAAGTCCTCTACAGCGACGGACTGGGCGTGATCATCGATGCGGGCTTCCAACTCCGCAGGGACGGCGGTTGGATCAGGATCATCAACCCGCCCGCTCGGATCAAGGCTCTGCTGGACTATTGCGGGCTGCGCAAGCTGCTGGCCGGTGGGCCGCCGAACATGCACGCCACGCAGGCCGAGCCGTGACGCACCGGCACTTCGCGGCGCGGGGTCGCTGTGCTGCCATGGTCTCCGCCACGGCATTATCGGGCGGTTTCGTCCCGGGAGGTGCGTAGCCGTGTACGGCCTTCGCGTAGGCAACGCACGACCTACAGTGAGAATCAGGCCGTTGCGTGCGGATGCATGGGTTTGTCGATCGACGAATCCTTAAGCAACGGTCATCGCCGTCCGATACGTTCGGTATGACATGGGGGACGGTGGAACGGGGGACCGCAGACCACGTCCAGGCAGTCTCGGCGATTCTCGAGCAGATCGACTCGCTCGCAGCTTCGCAAGATGAGCGCTGGGCAGAAAAGAGGCGCACTCCGCGCCGGAAGTTCCCGATCGATTGCGAAGTCCTTCACGTCGCCCAAGGCAACCAAGGCCCTCGCCTCACCTTCGGTGACATGCGTGACATCTCGGTGGGGGGACTTGGCTTCCTTTCTCGTGAGCATTTCGTTCGCGGGCAGGCGCTCTTTGTCGTGATCGGATTGCCCGACGGCAAAAGCAAGGAACTGACCGGCACCGTCGCTTATTCCCGGCGCGTTGAGGATGGCTGGTATCTCTCCGGCTTACAGTTTTGCCGCATTGAAGAACCGCTACTGAGCCGCCAGGCGTACGAGCAAGCACGGGCCAAACTCAACGAGTGTGCTTCTCAGACGTCGCAGCCCGAGGTCGAGGCGAAGACGGACGCCTCAGCAACGACGACGTCTCGACACGAGAAGACCCTCAACATGCTTGCGGCGCTCGGTAAGCAGCCCCTGCGATCACCCGAGGTCGTGGCCAAAGTGGTCGCCATGTCCATGTGGCCGAACCACATGGTGCGTCGCGCAACGATACCGGTCCTGATGCAGATCATCAGCAAAGACGGAATCGCCGCGCTGATCCGACTACTCGAGGACAGCAATGCGTCGATTCAAGCCGAGGCCGCTGAGGCCTTGGCGCAACTGCGGGTCACCGACGCGATCCAGTCGTTACGGGTTCTGCTTCAGCACAGAGACGACGAGGTGGCTCTGCGGGCAGCCGCAGCGTTGGGACGTCTTGGGGATACCAGTGGAGTACGGCTCATTGCGCGCGTGCTGCACACCGACTCGCATCTGTCGCGTCGAGCCGCATACACCCTCGGCATCGTCGTCGGTAAGAAGTTCCGCGCCAACGTCGAAGGCGTCACCGAGGCGCGCGAGTACATTAAGCAGCACAGGTAGCGGGTCTGGTGTCGACTCTATGACTTCCCGTGCGTATGGTGATGTGTAAGGATAGCTTCCCGATCCACGTTATCGCTATTCAAGATCCACTATGAGCTGGAACACTCGCCTCATGCAACTGATCGCTCGTCGTATCGGCAGCCCGGTCCCTGCCGCGATGGCATGGGCTTCGCGATCGCAGCATCGCGTCGTTGGGCCCAGATGCCGGGACGCCGAGCCAAGCAACGACGACAAGTATTATCGGAAGTCAGACGGCCGGTTAACCGGCTCTTTTTTTTCTGTACCGCAACGAATCGAGGGACGATATCGGTCATAGAGCATTCCGCGTCGTCGGGGGAGCATTCTCTTGGGGGGCGACGTTGATCTGACAGCTCAGGCTGTAGCGGTGGATGGTCCACAGCAGCCGGAGTATGCACCGATTAGCCTGCTGCAGGCGCCGGCGGCCGCGCTGATGCAGATCCCCATCTACCTTCCGGTGGAAAGCGGCTTCACGCTGTACCGGTGCGAGCGTACGGAGTTCGGCGAAGCAGACCGTGAACGTCTATTGGCGAACGGGGTGCAGTCGGTCTTCATTCGAGTGACCGACCGTCGTCAGTACCGCTGCGAACTTGAGCAGCGGCTTCAGGTCTTCGTTGCCGATCCGTCGGTTAGCCTTGATCGGGCCTCGTCGGTCGCCTACGAGGCCGCGTTGGGGCTGGTGGACGAGGTGCTTGCGGAATTCGATCTACAAGCCCACAAGGAGAGACTTGAAAACGTCTCACGGTCCGTGGTCACGCTGGTCCTTCGCGATCAAAGTTCATTCTCGCACCTCTATGCCGCGTCGAAGCACAACTTCTGCACGGCCACACACATGGTAAACGTGGCCACGTGGATGGTCCCGCTGGCAAATTTCATGGGTTGCCACGACAGGGACCGCCTGTCGGCTATGTGCAAGGCGGGACTGGTACACGACATCGGCAAGGTTCAGATTCCGGATGCAATCCTTAACAAGAAGGAAGACCTCAGCGAGGATGAATGGGCGCTCATTCGACGGCATCCCGCGAACGGACGGCGCGATTTACAGGAGTCCGGTGAGACGGACGAACTGGTGTTGAATGTCGTGAGCCAGCATCATGAGCGGCTCGATGGAAGCGGATATCCGCTCGGACTCAAGGGCGATCAAATCAATCCAATCAGCAGTCTTTGCTCTGTCATCGACTCGTTCGACGCCATGACCGCCGTGCGTCCGTACATGCAGAACCCGTTGTCGGTCTCAAGGGCTTTGAACCTTCTCAGCCAAGGGGCAACTGAGCAACGGTATGATCCGCAGGTCGTGATAGGGTGGACCAAAATGCTGGCGGGAACCCTCCGGCCATCGGATGCAGGAACACAGGACGAAGCCCCGCCAAGGGACGGAACACCAAGACACCTCAGACGCCCGCTTGGCCGAGCCGCACGGCTCAAGTTGATCAAATGGGGCGGTAGCGACTGGGAAGTGGAAGACGAATTTCAGATCCTGGCGCGCGATGTCTCGCGATCGGGCCTGGGGTTCTTCAGCTCGAAGCCGATCAGGCTGGGCCAATGGGTGCGATTGTATATCCATGGCGGCCGTGAGTGGCGACGCGAGTTCATCGACGGCCAGATCGTGCGGTGCCAGTCGGTGGCGCCGGGGCGGTACGATGTCGGAATGCACTTTCGCTCACTGCCCACGGACCGAACCGGTGAGTGAACCCGCCGTTGCATGCCGGTCGACACGTCCTGGCGTGCTGCAAGACCACGGGCTCAGAGCAACCACAGTTACTACAGACCGGATGGCGGCAGCCGGCTGGCAGAGCCTGCAAGTACAACCCCGGGCAATCGGCAACGGTTACGGGGGGCCTTAACTTCGGGCGGCCGCGTTCCGCCGCCAAAGGTGCGGCGGGGCATGCCCGTTTGACAGCGCCGTCCGGTCGGCCTATTGTATGGGGGTTCGACTGTCCGACGGTTTGCGCTGGGGTCCGTTCTGATGGCGACGTTGCCACACCTCGGTTAGCCCTCGAATCAGTCAACACGGCAGGAGATCGTGCCATGGCCAATATTTATGTGGGTAACCTCTCGTACGAGGCAACCGAGGAGGAGGTAAGACAACTGTTCGCCGAGTATGGTGACGTGGACAGTGTCAACCTGATCACCGATCGCGAAACCGGCCGTCTCCGCGGCTTCGGGTTTGTCGAGATGTCCGACTCGGCGGCAGCCAAGGCCGCGATAGACGGCCTTAACGGCAAAGAGATCGCCGGACGGGCCCTCACCGTCAACGAAGCGCGACCCAAGACCAGCCGTGGCGGTGGCGGTGGCGGTGGCGGTGGCGGGCGCGGACGCGGCGGGCCCGGTGGCGGGTCCGGCGGCGGGCGCGGGCGGCGCTGGTAGACTCGGATCGACAGCTGAATTATTTCCTGCTCTGAGAGAAGAAGCGCCCAGCGGCGGGCGCTAACCGGGTCGTGCCACCAAGGGGTGACCCGGACGGTGGGTGCGCGCGCCGGCTGCGGCCGCCGCGTTACTTGTGCCGCTGCGCACCCCAGCGGTACCCGTCGGCTCATTGTGCGAACGACTGGCGAATCGCGCTGGCGGGTCGAAAAGCCCCAGGGCACCCGCCCGCAGAAACACCCGAGCACGTAAAGCCATCCCAGCGGGCCACCGACCCAGGCTGTGCGTCCCCAGAATTGCGTCACGGACCACAGTCGCGGCATCAAACCCGCTCGGGCGCAAGCAGGTCGTCGTAGGTCTCGCGGCGGCGGATCAGCCTGACGTCATCGTCGTGGACGAGGACTTCCGCGGCGCGAGGCCGCGAGTTGTACTGACTGGACATGACCATGCCGTACGCGCCGGCACTGAAGATGGCCAGCAGATCGCCGCGCTGGATGGGCGGTAGGTGTCGACCCTTGCCGAGAAAGTCGCCCGTCTCGCACACCGGTCCGACCACGTCGACCTCGAGCGTGCCGGGCATGCGCAGATCGGCCTGGCGGCTTTCGACGGCGAAGTCGTCTGACGGGCTCACCGGCCAAATGAAATGAAATGCCCCGTACAGGGCCGGGCGAATCAGATCGTTCATGCCCGCGTCGACGATCACGAACTGCCGCGAGCCGGAACGCTTCAGATAGAGCACACGGGTCACCAGGATGCCCGCGTTGGCGGCGATGGATCGCCCGGGCTCCATCAGCACTCGTAACTGCCTGCCCTCAAGCAGCGGTACGATGGCCGATGCATATTCGGTGGCGCTTGGCGCCTCTTCGCCCAGGTAGTATGCGCCGAAGCCGCCGCCGATGTTAATGGCCTCGATGTCGAACCCGTCGCGACGCAGTTGATCGATGAGCGCGAGGGCCTTCTCAACCGACTGTTTGTAGGGCGCCACGGTGTTGACCGGCGAGCCGATATGCAGGTGCAGCCCCCGCAGCAGGACCGACGTGTTCCGCCCGAAGCGGGCAAACACGTCGCCGGCGCGATCCAGATCGATGCCGAACTTCGTCTCCTTCTTGCCCGTCGTGGTGTAGGCGTGCGTGTCCGGGTCGACATCGGGATTGACACGAAGGGCGGCGCGGACCTGTGCACTACGCCCGGCGGCGATCTCCGCCAGGTTGGCCAGCTCGGCTTCCGACTCGACGTTGAACCATCCGATGCCCGCGTCAATGGCTTGGTTGATCTCCACGTCGGTCTTGCCCACGCCGGCGAAGACGATCCTGGCCGGATCGGCGCCGGCTTGCAGAGCTCGCGCCAGTTCGCCGCCGCTGACCACGTCGAAGCCGGCCCCACGCCCGGCGAGCACACGGCAGATGTGAACGTTCTGGCAACTCTTGATCGAAAAGCAGATCGTCGGATGCAGGTCGCGAAAGGCCGTGGCGATCCGGTCGTAGTGCTCGGCCAGCGTCGTCTGCGAATAGACGTACAGCGGCGTGCCGAACCGGGCGACGAGTTGTTCGACCGGCACCTGCTCACAGTGGAGTTGTCCCTGGCGAAACCGAAAGTAATCCATCCGTTCGCTCCCAGCGAATCCGTGCGATTAAACATTATGCCCGGGCGACGGACCAAACGCGAGCGAGGTTGGCCGCCGTTGCCCGCAGCATCGCAGCCGTGCCGTCCATGGCGTGCGAAAGGCTCATGGGCCCGTCGAGTATGCACAAGTATGCATCGACGACGTTTAGGGCGAGGCATGCGTCCGGTCCGATCGAGCCAGCCAGTGCGACGACGGGCACGCCCAGTTTCCGTGCGAGCTGCCCAACGCCGCTGACGGTCTTTCCCATCACGCTCTGGGCGTCGAGTTGGCCCTCGCCGGTGATCACGAGATCGCAGCCGTCCATCCGCTCGGCGAGCCGCAGTTGCTCCATGACGATATCGACACCCGGCTTGAGCTGGGCGCCGCAGAAGGCGACCAGGCCGGCGCCCAGTCCACCCGCCGCCCCGGCGCCGGGCAGGTCGGCGATCGAACGATCCAGATCGCGACGGATCAGCTCCGCCAGATGGCTCAGTCCTGCATCGAGCTGTTCGACCATCTGGGGAGTTGCCCCTTTCTGCGGCCCGAACACGGCTGCCGCGCCGTCGGGCCCGCACAGCGGGTTGCTCACGTCGCAGGCGACGAGAATTCGCACCGTCTGGAGGCGGGCGAGGGCCTGCGACCCGTCGATGCGGGCGATTCGCGGCAAATCGCCGCCGGCCAATCCGTCCGGCAGCAGACGTTCCTGCGCGTCGAAAAACTTAACCCCCACAGCCTGGGCACATCCGACGCCGCCGTCGACGGTGGCGCTGCCGCCGATGCCGATGATCAACCGCCGGGCGCCGCAATCCAGTGCGGCTTGGATCAACTGGCCCGTGCCGAACGTTGTGGTTCGCAGCGGGTCGCGCTGTTCGGGCGGCACGAGCGGCAGGCCGGAGGCGGCTGCCATCTCGATGACGGCCGTCTTCCCATCCCCCAGCAGACCGAAACAGGCAGACAACTCGCCCTGTAACGGCCTGCGGACGGTGGCTGACCGTTCCACTCCCCCGGTGGCCGACACCAAGGCCTGCACCGTTCCTTCGCCACCATCGGCCATGGGGACCAGTTCGATCTCGGCGTCGGGCCAGACGTCGCGCAGTCCCTCTGCAATGGCCTGGCATACGCTCTGTGCGGGCAGGGCGCCCTTGAAGCTGTCGGCTGCGATGAGAATCTTCATGCCGGGGGGTTCATCCGATTCGGCTAGCGCAGTTTGATCGTACCCCGCAAAAAATGCGCGATTCCGCTGAGGCGCACGATGCGTATATAGATGACGTCGCCGCTCTGGGTGTCCTTGAGGATCTGACCCACCTCGTCCAGGTTGCTGACGCGATAGCTTCCCAGCTGCCACAACACGTCGCCGCGATACATGTCGGCTCGGTCGGCAGGCGAGCCGCGTTCCACCTCGCTGATGACCAGCGCGCCCTCTGTGCCGAGGCCTAGACGGGCCGCATCGCTCGGGGCCAGTTCGTCGAGCGTGATCCCGATACGCCGGCGCGCCAGGGCGGCTCCGTCGGGCTTGGGCACGGGGCGGAGTTCGAGTTGGGCGATGCGTTTTTCACCGTCGCGCATGAGTTCGATGGCGACGGTCTGGCCGGCGCGTTTGTCCAGCATCTCGAAGTAGAAGTCGAGCGCGTCGGCCAGGCGTGTTTGATCGATGGTCAGCAGATGGTCGCCGGGGCGGACCTGGGCCTCGGCGGCGGGACTGTCGGCAAGCACCTCCACCACGAGAGCCTTGCTTTGCCCCCGGACGCGCATGCCCACCTGCACCCGATGGAGCTGCTCGGGACTAAGGATGTTGGGCAGCAAAGCCCGCAGTTGATTCACCGGTATGGCAAACCCCATGTTCTCGGCGTCGCCACGAATGGCCGAATTGATCCCGACCAGCTCGCCCAGCACGTTGAGCAGCGGCCCACCCGAGTTGCCTGGATTGATGGCTGCGTCGGTCTGGATCAGCCCGCGGTAGGTCACCTCGCCCTGGTCGCCGGCAAAGACGAGCTGGCGATCGAGGGCGCTGATGATTCCCGCCGTGACGGTGTTCTCGTATCCGAACGGGTTGCCGATGGCGATTACCGTCTCGCCCACCATCAGGTCATCGCTTCGGCCAAGCTTGAGGTGGGGCAGAGGTTTGTCGGCCTCGATCTTCAGCACCGCCAGGTCGTGATCCTGGTCGGCGGCGATCAGTCGCGCGTCGTACTCGCGCTTGTCGGCGAAGATCACCTTCGGATCCTGCGTCCGTGCGACGACGTGGGCGTTGGTGATGATGTAGCCGGCCTTGTGGATCACGAAGCCGCTGCCTGCACTCTGGATCCGGTAGCGTCGACGCGGCACCAGTTGCCTGGGGAAGATCTCGTCAAAGAGATCGCCGAAGCGCGAGCGCTCTTCGAGGATGCGGGTGGCCGAGATGTTGACCACGGCGTCGCGGGTGGCCTCAAACACTTCCACGACGCGGGTGCGTCGCATGCTGCGTGGGTCCGGCTCGGCGTCGACGGACCAGGCCCGGGTCGCAACGAGGGTCACCAGGCCCGCCGCCAGCAGCAGTGGCACAGCCGTTGCTGTACGCCCGGCAGGCGAAGCGTCGATCACAGTTCGAGCAACTCGTAGCGTTTGTGGGTGTAGGTTGAACCGATGTTGATGCACGTCAGATGCTCCTTGGTCACCCGTCCAGCTAGATGACTGTGGCCGCAGAAGACGTAGCGGACCTTCGGCTCGGCCAGCAGTGCTTCGCCGAGACGTCCGCTGCCCATGTAGGCGTTGGCGAATTCCCAGTTGTCCCGGTCCGTATACCGCACGAGTTCGACGAAGGGAAGATGATGAACGGCCGCGACGATCTGATCGGCCTGCGAAGCGGCTTCGGACAGGTGCCTGGTCATGCGATCGATCAGGTGGGAAAGAAACTGCCTGTCATCCAGGTCCATGGTTACATGGACGCCGTCCATCCATCTGGTCGAAATCTGTAGCAGTCCGTCGCCCAGATCGTCGCAGCCCTCGACGAGATGGCGGTATTGGGGCAGGGCCCTGGCGGCGCCGGGTGCAACCTTGGCCCGGTAGAATCGCTCCGGCACGTGCAGACGCCGAGACTGGAACGAATAGTCATACCAGCCAACGTTCCCGACGAAGGCGATGCGGTTGAGGACGAACGGTGCGGCGTCGAGGTAGTGTACACCGCAATCGCGGCAGGTCTGCGGCAGGAGACGTTCGTAGCGGTCCAGCGAGTCCTGCCCGGGAAGGGCCCAAAGCTCGTGGTTGCCGGGTACGTAAAGTCGGGGACATCCCAGCGGCTCGAATAGGGCAAAGCAGTGTGCCAGCACGTCCAGGCGCTTGCCCGCCAGGTCGCCCACGAGGATCAGAACGTCGGGTGCGATCTCGATAAGCTCACCGGCAAGTTGCTCGGCGGACTGTTTGCTGCGCGCGATGTTGTAGTGGAGGTCTGCTGTGGCAACGATCTTCATGACTGGGTTGCGTTGAACCGAGGTATCGTTTCCAGGCCGCCGATTATAGGTGGCCACGAGACCCCTGACAAATCGGCTTGGCGTGCGCTGTACGGTCGAGGCGAGGGAATTGGCGGATCGTCCCGACCGGTGGTAAGCTTTGCGGGTCGTATGCCAATGGTGCTGGACATTCGCGAGCTCAGTAAGGACTACCGCGCCGGATCGGAGGTGGTCCGCGCCTTGCGGGGCGTTTCGCTCTCGGTGGGCAAGGGCGAGTTTGTCGCCGTCATGGGCGCCAGCGGCTCGGGCAAGAGCACGTTGCTGCACCTTGCGGGCGGGCTCGACGTGCCCAGCGGCGGCAGCGTATGGGTGGAGGGGCACGATCTGAGCGCCCTCAGCGACCGCGAGCGGACGCTCTTTCGCCGTCGTCGACTGGGGATCATCTTCCAGGACTACAACCTCTTGCCCTCGCTGACGGCTCGCGAGAACGTGGTGTTGCCTCTTCTGATCGACGGGGCGCCCAAGGCGGAGATTCGTCGCCGCGCCGACGAGCTGATCGAGTTGGTCCATCTGGGGAACCGCGCGAGCCATCGTCCCGACGCCATGTCGGGCGGCGAACGGCAACGGGTGGCCATTGGGCGGGCGCTGCTGAACGACCCGGCTGTTATCCTGGCCGACGAACCGACCGGCAATCTCGATTCGACGAACGCCGTTGAGATCTGGCGCCTCCTGCGTCGGCTGGCCGACGAGATGGGCAAGACTGTGGTGATGGTTTCGCACGAGGCGGCCGCGGCGGCCCAAGCCGATCGCATCTACGTGCTGCGCGACGGCAAGTTGGTCGGCTCGATCGAGCCGGCAGGAAGCGGCGATGCGACACTGGTCTCAAATCGCTACCAGGAACTGGCGGGTTAGCCCCGGACGGACCGCCACATCGGTCCTCGCCGTGACCCTGGGCGTCGCACTGGTGGTGGCGGTCAGTTGCTGCTACGAGTCGCTGCGCGCGTCGGTGACCAACTGGATCCTGAGCTGGCTGGGCCGCAGTCAGATTCACGTCGAACACCGGCTGGGTTCGGTCGCCCTGATTGACGAATCGACCCTCGATCTGGTCAACCAGGCGCCGGAGGTGGCGGCAGCGGCACCGCGGAGTCGATTCTGGATTACGGGGATCAAGCGGCCGTTCGCCCATGAAGAATTGGTGCCGTTGGAGGGGCGGGTGCCATTCGACTGCTACGGCGTCGATCCGTCCGTCGAGTACCGATTGCGCGGGTACAAGCTTGCTGCCGGCCAAAACCTACGGCCCGGCGATGTCGACGCGATCGTCCTCCAGTCGGACCTGGCCGCCGGGCTCGGAGTACGGGTGGGCGAGCCGGTGACGATCGAGGACGGCACGGGTCGGCGCATCGAGCTGGATCTCGTCGGCACGGTGATCAGCCCGAAACTCGGCATGTTTCAGCGGAGCAAGGGGTACGTGACGCTCGCGCGACTTCAGCAGATCACGTACTCAGCCGACAAGATTCATACGATTGACGTGTTGCTGGCGCCCGACGCCTCGGTGCGTGCAGCCGTAGACGATCTGCGTGGCCGTCTACCGGCCGATCTGTCGATCGACACCAGCGAATCGAAGCTGCGGCACATCAATGACGGCATGCGCCTGCTGAACCTGATCCTGTCCTTCAACAGCATCTGCGCGCTGCTGGCGGCGGTGTTCGTGATCTTTTCGGCGCTGAACATGGGCGTGGTAGAGCGCATGGTGCAACTGGGCATGCTGCGCTGCGTGGGCGCGACGCGGGGGCAGGTCGCGGTTATGGTGTTGCTGGAAGCACTGCCGATCGGCATCGTAGGTATTGGCCTGGGAATGGCCTTGGGCATCGCCGCAAGCAAACTGGCAGTACTCTGGTACGAGCATTTGTTCGGGGGCTGGTATCTGAGCGTGCGCGGGCTGCACTTCGCCGGCTGGGGCGGACTGGCTGCGACGCTTCTGGCCGCGGCGATCCCGGCGACGATGGCCTCGGGCGTCTCACCCATGACGGCGACACGGCCTCGGTCGGTCTCGCCCAGAGCATGGCTGGACTGGGCGGCGGGTGGGATCGGCCTGTTGTGTCTGGCCGCTCAGGCGGCGATGGCGTTCGCGCCCATCGAGCCGTTCGCCGCGCTCAGGCTGTTCGTGTTGCTTGGATTCCCGGTGCTGGTGGCGGGGTGCGTACTGATTGCGCCGATTCTGATCCGCTGCCTGTCGTCGCTGGCGGCCGTGCCGCTGTCGGCGGCGCTTCGGATGCCAAGGCAGTTGCTCATCGACCAGTTCGGGCGCAGCGGGTGGCGCAACGCCGCAATCTGCTGCGCGATCATGGTGGGCCTGGCGTTCATGATCAACCTGCTGACCAACACCGAAAGCATCATCGCCGGGTGGCAGTTTCCGCGGAAGTTCCCCGACGCGCTGCTGTGGTCGTTCGACGCCCTGGACGAGCCGCAGATTGAGATGGCCCGCCAAACCGAGGGGATTGCGGCTCTCACGGCCGTCACGACGATTCCGGCGGAGATGGCCGGCCAGGCACGGGAGAAGGTGGACGGCATCTGGCGCCTGTTCCGCTCGGAGCCTATGGTTCACCTGGTGGGTATCGACCAGGACAGCTTCGACGAACTGGTGGAGTTCCGGTTCCTCTCCGGCAACGCCGAACAGGCGATGCGCGCCCTGGCGGAGGGCGGTGCCATCGTGGTGGCCAAAGAGTTCACCAACATGTTCGGCAAGGGTGTAGGAGACGACGTGGCGCTCATCGGCTACGGCGGGCGCGAGCACCGGCTGCGGATCGTCGGCGTCGTCGACTCGCCGGGCATCGACGTGGCGACCGATTTCTTCGATCAGCGGACGGCGTACCAGCGACGGGCCGTCGGCGCGATGATCACCACGCGGCAGGAGTGCGAACGGATGTTCGGGACACGGCTGTCCAATCTGGTGCTGTTCAACTTCAGCAACCGCGACCAGATGGATCCGGCCCAACGTCGACGGCATGAACAGGCGGTGATAGCGGAGATGGCCCGGCGCATGGGCCTGGGCGAAGCGGCCGAGCAGCCGGCCTTGGGCGCCAGCGAGTTCAGCTTCTCCTACTTCCTGCGGAAGGGCATCGGGTATGTGTCGCTTTCGGCGAGGCAGTTGAAGTTGCTGATCGAGCAGGACTTCCGCCGCGGGATTCTGTGGCTTGTGTTCGCGGCGGCCATCGCCTTGATGATCGCCGCACTGGGTGTGGCCAACGGCATGATGGCCAATATCACCAGTCGCAGGCGGCAAATCGCCATCCTGCGGGCTGTGGGCATGACGCGGTGGCAGGTCGTCCGCATGGTGCTGGGCGAGGCGATCTGCCTGGGGATGATCGGCTCGCTGATGGGTGTGGTGTTGGGCCTGTACATGGCAGCCGTGTCCAATCATTTGGACTATCGACTGTTCGGGTTCGAGCCCATCCTCCAGATTCCGTGGAACTGGATTGCCGCCGGCATCGCCCTGACGATCGGCGCGTGCTTGGCGGCTGGGCTCGTGCCGACCGCCTCGGCTGCGCGCGGCAACGTGGTCGAGGCACTGCGCAGCGCGTAAGCCGTCCGCACGCGATACGTCGGGCCGAGTTTTGAACCCGGCGGCGGGGCGTTGTACACTAGCGACCAGCCGCCTCAATCGCCCTGGGGGACGGCGGCGCCGGACGGGCATATGGCCACCGAGCACAACAGCCTAAGCGACGTAGAGCTTCGCCAGGTGTTGGCGCAGTACCCCGTCGAGCCTGTAAACACCATCGAGGAGTTCACTCGTGGCTCACGCAAGAGCCCCAAGTTTGTGGTGACCACCGACGGTGGAAGGTTTCTGCTGAAGCGGCGCGCCCGCGGCAAGGACGACCCGATCAAGGTGGCGTTCGCACATTCGCTTCAGAACTATCTGGCACGGCGGCAGTTTCCCCTGCCTCACCTGATCGGCACCAAGGCCGACAACAACTCGATGCTGCACTGGAACGGATGGATCTTCGAGTTGTTCGAGTACGTCGAGGCCGAGCCCTACGACGGGAGCCTCGACGCCACCTACCACGCCGGGCGGGCCCTGGCCATGTATCACAAGCTTGTCCGCGAATACGAGGTCCAGTGGGTGCCGCCGCACGGGAGCTATCACGATTCGGACCCGGTTCGCAACGGCCTCAACGCGATCCCCACCACGCTGTCCGCCCACGAAAGCGTGCACGGCCGCGAAGCCGAAGTCCTCTCCGCCATACAGCAGGTGCGCGAGGTGTACGATCATGCAGCCAGCGCCGCCAACAGCCTCGGGCTGCAAAGGTGGCAATTGCAGATCGTGCACAGCGATTACCACCCCGGCAACGTGCTGTTTCGCAGCCGGCGCGTGGCGGCGGTGTTGGACTTCGACGCGGCCCGCATCCAGCCTCGCGTGACCGACGTGGCCAACGGCACGCTCCAGTTCGCCATCATCGGGGGGCAGGACCCTGCCGAGTGGCCTGAGTTCTTCGACGAGACGCGCATCAAGCGATTTCTTCGCGGCTACGACGAGATCGATACCCTCACGGTCGCCGAGTTGCGGGCGATTCCCCCCTTGATGATCGAGGCGCTGGTGGCCGAGGCCGTGGTGCCCATCGCCGCGACGGGCTCGTTCGGCGATCTGGCCGGGTTCGGCTTTCTCCAGATGGTGTGCCGCAAGGCCACGTGGCTGGCCCGCAACGCCGATCGACTGGGCAATATGCTTCAGTGAATACATGCTGGATAGTCGGGCGGGTTCCACCCGCCATGGTCACTGATCGAAGTCGGCGGGTCTCATCCGCCATGGTCACCATGGTTTAGCGGCAACGCCGAAGGCGTGCCCGCCCACTTCCCCTTGACGGACCACTCGCACCCAAAGTGTTCTCACCTTGACAGCGCAGGTTTCGCCTGCCCCGGTTCATACGAGCGAATTTCTTGACGGTGCCCCACTCCGTTGCCAGGCACGGGGTGGGGGACTGAATTCAGAGCATAGGGCGAATCCTACCCGCCGCCAATTGCTGCATCCGGACTGTTCGTTACCCGTTGCCCTATGGCAGCGGCCTGATCTCCAAATCGTCGAAAGCGACCGAGCCGTTTTCGCAGAGCAAAAAGAGGCGGTCGCCCTTCAGCTCCCCCACCCGGTTGATGAGACAACGGCGCTTTGCGACGCACACGTCAATGATGTCATCTTTCAGAACGACATCCAGATCAAACGGGCGGTCCAATCCGTCAACGCACTCGATGCTCTCCTCGCCCAGCAACACCCGTCGTTCAGGCACCTCAAAGGCCAGATAGTATTCTGTCGCATAATTGCCCCACCCGCGGAGCCCCAATCCATATCGGGCCGTATCGCCTCCGGGGCGAATCTGGACCCGCAGGCGGTAGTCTGCCGGCATGGGACCTAGCGCAGCCACCTGCTGGGTCTGGCGACCATCGGCTTCGACGTGATGCGCGGTTCCTCCCACCCCAGTGGTGAGCGCCTCCAGGGCCGGGGCAATCGCCGTGTGCCCGCCAGGCATCATCTCGGGTGGAAACCTGGTGCCGAGTGTGCCGTCGGCGTTCTGCACCAGCTCACGAAAGACCGCGTTGCCTCCCCATTGACGCGCTCCCGAATCGCGGTTGTCCGTCCGCGTGCCGATCCAGCCGACGCCGATTCTCCTGTCCCGCCCAAACGGTGCGGTCTTCATCACCGCCAGCATGGCGTTGCCGAGGGTATCCACGTTCGGCCGGCACCACGGCCCGAAAGGCTCTCGTGACATGCGGTAGTGCGTCTGAAGCCCGAGCCCGAACACCAGGTAGTACCAGCCGTTCCAGTGGAAGTAGTCCGGGCATTCGGGAATGCAGGCGTAGCCCGGTGGCCCGCCCGGAATCAGGAATGGCGACTCGACGCGCCAATTCTCCATATCCTCTGAACTCAGCCGCAAGAGGCAGCCGCCCCTGTCGAAGAGCGGGTAGTCGTCAATCCTGGATGTCACAAGCATGTGGAATCGCCCGCTTGCATCCGCAAACACCACCGGATCGCGGAAGTCGACGGGCGAGTATCCCTCCGGTGCCGACGCAAAAGGGTTGGGCGCGGTTTTCGTGAAGGTCACACCGTCCCTGCTCGTCGCGTGGCTGAGGTGCTGCGTGAGATCGGCTTTCCGCGTGGCATAGAAGGCGTGATGAGTACCGTCGTGATGAATCACCGAGCCGGTGCATATGGACGCCTCCCAATCCTCCGTCAAGGCCACCGCAAGCGGGTGTGGCTGCCAGTCAACCAGATCGCGCGTCGACACGTGCGCCCATTGGTGCCCGCCAAGTCCGCCCCGGCCCTGATGGTGCTCTTGATCGAGAAGGTAGAACAGATGAAATACCTCCCCGTGGCCGTACGGCATGCAGTCGCCGACAGAAAAGGCTCCCTCAGGCTTGTAGTATTGCATGGTCATATTGCCGCTGCACCGATGTTCCAAGCTTAGCCGCCCGGACCGCCCCCGACCAGTACTGCATGACCGATCATCGCCGCGGCGGCGATTCGGTGGTCAGGTGGGCTAACTGGTTTGCCCCAGGTTCCTCTCGAATTCCTCTATCGTCTCGACAGCAGCAGAAACGAAATCCCGAAGGATTTGGTCAAGGGACACGTATTGACGGCTCGCTTCGTCGAAGAACTGGCCGTCGCTACTCAGGAGAGGTCGCTGCTCCTGGATGTCGGACTTGCCCGTCGTCAGCTTTTCCGGACCGCTGGTGGGCACTCGATAGATGGCGGCTCCCGCCTGTGCTCGAAGCTTCACCGGCCCTCCGAACATCGTAAGTTTGAATCGCGGATCTGGAGGAACCAGACCGAACCGATGGAAATCGTGGATTCTGATCTTCTCGATCAGGTCGAACCAGGGGAGCTGCTTGCGCAGGTGCACCTTCAACTGCTCGCGCGTGCTGTTGAGTTCCCCTTTGGCGGCTGCCTCCAGAATCAATTCTACGACCCCTTGTGCAGAATAGAGCCCCGCCACCAGGAGGCGGAACGTCCCGGCGGGATCACGACACGTTTCGGCCAGTGCATGAAAAAACTTGACGCGCTGATAGTGCTCCCGTACCCCGGCTACACGCGGACTGGGGAACGGACAACGCTGGGCATCTTTGTCACAGTGGTTGGGCATGGCATCCTGGGCAGTTCCGTTTATATGATCTCCCCACAATACACCCCGGCGCGGTAAGGACGGGCGCTTCGGGCTCGGCTACCCCTCATAAAACGTCAGCAAAACTCGGCCGAGTTTCACCTCGTCGCCTTCGTAAAGCCGGGCCTGTTCGACGGCGTCCCCATTGACCTTCGTGCCGTTGCGGCTGCCCATATCCGTGATCAGCCACGTGCCGTCGGCGCTCTGCTTGAGTTCGCAATGGACGCGGGAAACGCTCTTGTCGTCGATTTGCAAGTGGGCGTCGCCCGACCGGCCGACCATCACCAACTCCTGCTCGATGGGAAACTTCTCGGTCCGCTCGCCCGGATAGTCGACAATGAAGTAAGGCATTCGCGTCCTCCCAGCCTACAGTAAAGTGGCTGGCCCGCACTTGGTCAAGTCGATCCCACCAATTCAGGGGTGGTAACGCCAGGATAGGCGCCGGGCCGCCACGCGGCGGCCCCGTCGCGCGGTGACTGGCACCCACGCAGCCAACACCCGGCCGGCAAGCTCCGCATCCCCTTGCCGGAGGATGCGCGGTGTCTATACTTAATTCCATGCGTAAGAACTACGTCCTGGACGCCAACGTGCTGCTGCACGATCCCACGTCGTTGACGCACTTCGCGGACAACACCGTGATCATCCCTATCGACGTGATCCAGGAGATCGACCAGTTCAAGCGCGAGATGTCGGATCGCGGCCAGAATGCCCGGCAGGTATCGCGCCTGCTGGACGAGCTTCGGGGCACCGCAGCCGGTGGTCTGGCCGCCGGCGTGAAGCTGCCCGGCGGCGGCACGCTGAAGGTGTACTGCGACGGCATGGACCAACTGGGGACAACACGCCCGACGCTGGCCGACGACAACATCCTGCGGATCGCCCAGACCGTCCAGCAGGACGAGCCCGACGTGCCCGTCATCATCGTCACGAAAGACATCAACCTGCGGATACGGGCCGACGCCATGGGCCTGCGCACCCAGGACTACGAGTCCGACCGGGTGGGTCTGAGCGATCTATACACCGGGCAGATCGAGCTTGCCCTGGCGCGCGAGGACGTCGAAAAGTTCGACTCGGCCGGCAGCATCGCCCTGCCCGAAGGCGTGGTCGCCTACCCCAACGAGTATGTCTTATTGAAGCCCCGCGACGGGGCCCGGCGCACCGCGCTGGGGCGGATCAGTGCCGACTGCAGGCAGGTCCAGGCTCTGCTGGAGAGTGGGGAAGGTCTGTGCGGCATCCGCCCGCGCAATCAGCAGCAGTACTATGCGATGGACGCGCTGCGCGACACCCGGATCCAGTTGGTCACCATCATGGGCAAGGCGGGAACAGGCAAGAGCCTTCTTGCCTTGGCGGCGGGGCTGCATGCCGTCTTGCGCAGTCGCAACTACAAGGGTCTGCTGGTCTGTCGTCCCACCGTGCCACTGGGCAGAGATCTCGGCCATTTGCCCGGAGGTATCGAGCAAAAGCTCTACCCATGGCTGCAGCCGGTGTTCGATACGCTGGAGTTCCTGTTCGACTCAGCCGGCGACATCGCCGGGCGCAAAAACTGGCGCGAATTATGGGAGGCCGGCACGATCGAGGTCCAACCACTCAGCTACATCCGTGGCCGCAACATCGCCCATCAATTCGTCGTGGTGGACGAAGCGCAGAACCTCACCCCCCTCGAAATCAAGACGGTTATAACCCGCCTCTCCGAGGGCAGTAAGGTCGTGCTGACCGGCGACCCCTGGCAGATCGACAATCCCTACGTCGATTCGGGCAGCAACGGGTTCAACTATCTTGTCAACCACTTCCGAGCCGAGCTGTTGGCCGCTCATGTGCAGCTTGTAAAGGGCGAACGCGGCAAGCTGGCGGAGTTGGCGGCCAACCTGCTCTAGCAGCCCGGCGAAATTCTATCGCCTTGGTAGAGATTTTTCGGACTTTACGACGAATTGGCTGCGCGCACAGGTGGTTCCCGTATATTCGTGGGCGCCGAAGCTTACAGCGTCCTGGGTTGCCGTAAGTGCCACATGGCCTGCTGTGAAAAGTCCAAATCCAATCCGCTTGATTTGACTCCTGCCAAACATGGTGTAGTGTTTAGATTGCGGCTGAGAGCTGTTTCGCTCGGCACCGTTCTGAGGTTCCGGTAAGCTCCGGCAGGGCCGAAGCCATTTCAAAGAGCGAGCCGCGTTCAGCGGTAACGCTGAGCACTCGCGAGGTGAACACATAGCCCGAAATGGCTGTGCCCGAATTGCCAGGACCCACAGAGGTGCAGAACCTTAGAAGGGGCGCCCCGGCTCACGTAGTCGGGGCTAACCGGCCGCCGATTGATACTCTGAGGCGCAGGCGGTTCGTTGGTGCAAACCGGCGGACGCCAAGTGCGTGAGAGGATCCGCCGAAGGCGGAAAGGCGGGCGGTGAGTAACCCCTAGAAAGGCGAAAGCCCAAGGGAGCAGCCGGCGCCGGCTGGAGCTAAACACCCCGGCCGGGCGCGAGGGACTCCCCGGCGGACCAAAGCCCAGAGGTCGGGCTGGCCGTTTGCTGCAGGCGGGGTTTGCCCCGTCGGTTGGCACGCGGCGGCTAACGGCGTGTGGGTCAGCGCGGCGGAAACGCCGTGGTACCGCCGGAGAGGGGAACGCTCCGAAGGGCGCAACCCCAGTAGCGCCGTCGGCCTGAAAATGGCCGACTGGGGTCGCCGGGGAGTAAACCGTCGAGAGGGTAACCAAACCCTGAGGGCGGAAGGTGGCGGGCTCGCCAAGCCCGTGTGAACCGGATCCGGTGACCTTGAATGTGCTGAAGGGGACCAAAGCTCAGGAGAGCCGCCGGCAAGCCGCCTGCGGAAACCGTTCTAATCAGCGGCGACCGCTAGCGGAAAGCTGGCAAGCGCCAGTTGGGAAATGCCCTGAAGGGCGGCCCAAGCCGAAAAGAGGAAGTTGCGGGAACTTGGAAACGAGCCCGCACGTCCGCTTGGCAGGAAGACCGCAGGGCCGAGCGCAAGTGACGGCGGAGCGGGATCGGCTAAGCAATACGGCCGATACTGCCCGGGCGGGAAACTCTAGACGGCGGACCAAGCCCATGAGGGAACGGCAAGGGCCGGCAACGGCCACAGCCGAGTAACTGGCGTGAAGGCTCTGGAGAGCCCAACGGGCGACAGCCACCAGTCGCCTTTTTTTTGCGCACATCAAGGCGTCCACGTCGGTGGGCCTTAGGCATGTTGACAATCCAGCCATGCGAGGCTAAGCACGGCAGACCTGTTCGGAGAGTTGAGCTGTCGCATGGCCGACGTGAGTGTGTCACTGATGGGTGTGTCGGGTGCGGGCGAGCCGTTGCTGCGCGCCCTTCTGGCCGAGCCCCGGGTACGGGTCACGGCCGTCGCGGACCGCAGCGCCGACGTCCTGGCTGAGGCAAGCCGGCTGGGCACATACGAGTTATTCGACGACTACCGCCAACTGGTCGTTCAATCACAGTGTGATCTGCTGATGATTACCGCCCCGCCTTTCGCCGGCAACGATTATGCCCTGCTGGCGGCCGGTCGCGGGGCGCACGTGTGGCGTTTGCCGCCTCTGGCGCGGGGTTTTGAGCAGGCGGTGGGGTTGGTCGACGCCTTCCAGCGGGCCGACCGGATGCTGCTGGTCGGCACGGCGTGGCGGGTGGATCCGAGATATCAAGCGATGGTCTCGCATCTCGACGAGTTGGGCAGGCTGTTTCTGGCGCGGGCGGCGGTGGTGAGCCATCTTCAGGATCCTCTCGGCTGGCGGGGCGACAGCGCCCGGGCTGGCGGCGGGGTGTTGCTGAACCAGGCTTACGAAGCGGTCGATCGGATCGTCGCTTTGCTCGGCTTACCCGACGAGGTGATGGCCACCGCCACCCGTCTGGCCAGAACGCAGACCGCGCAGAGTTACGACACCGAAGATACCGCCTCGGTCATGTTGCGGTACCCCAAGGGGGTAACCGGACTGATCGCGGCAAGCTGGCTCAGCCAACCGCAGGAGGATTCGTTTCGACTGCACGGCTCGACGGGCAGCGCAACAATCGATACGAACGGTCTTGCACTGATCGATGCCGACGGTCGGACGTCGGTTACCTGTCCGCACGAGCCTGTGCGCGCGATGGTCGCACAAACTCACGCAGTGATCGAGGCGGTCACCGAAGGTCGCCCCCCGGAGTTGCCGACAGGCGGGCAGCAACTGCCGACCATGGCCGTGATCGAATCAGCCTACCTTTCCGCTCGCACCGGACAGCCCGAGTCGCCCGCCGACTTGCTCCAGCTACACGGCATCAGCGCCGAGGCCCCCCGCCAAACCCGCACCGTCGCGCCCGAGGAGCCGATGTCGCCGTAGGCACGACCGCTCAACCGCAGCCGAATTCGTCCGATTTACGCCCTGTATGATCAGGGTTCCATGCCGCGTGCGCACGCTTGCTCCTTCCATCTGGGTGGTACGCCACGGCGCCCGAATGACGCGACAGCCTTGAAAACGCTACGACGGGGTCAACAATAAGGCGACTGCCGGGCCGAGGCGCGGGTGGTGTTCCGTCAGCTTGCGCGTGGACTGCCTGACAAACGACGAGGCCAAACCGCTCGACCCGCTTGGTGTGGGTCGATGGGGCCACTCGGCGGCGCAGCCGCACCGCAGTAGTTGGAGGATACGAGCGTGATCAGGATCGACGATCGACTCAGCCCGGCCGATCTGATACCCCGAATCGAGAAGTTGTGGCGGCTGTCGGGCGCGAAGATCGACCGGCTACAGCGCGAGTACGACCATTCAGCCGGCTCGCCGGTGTTCACCATCAAGGGCAAGTACACCACGCGAGGCTGGACCGAGTGGACCCAGGGCTTTGAGTTCGGCTCGGCCATCCTGCACTTCGATGCAACCGGCGACCGCGATGCGCTCGAGCTTGGTCGGGCGAAGACGGTGGCGGTGATGGCCCCGCACGTAACGCACATGGGCGTACACGATCACGGATTCAACAACGTCAGCACGTACGGCAATCTGCTTCGGCTCATGAATGAGGGCAAGACTGAGCAGGACGAGTGGGAAAGAAACTTCTACGAACTCGCGCTGAAATGCTCCGGCGCGGTCCAGGCCCGGCGCTGGACGCACATCCGCGATGGCGGCGGATACATTTACTCGTTCAACGGTCCGCACTCGCTGTTTGCCGATACGATTCGCTCGCTCCGGGCGGTGGCTATGGCCCATCGACTGGGTCATGCCCTGATGGCGGAGAACGACCAGCCCATCTCGTTACTCGAGCGCTTCGTGCAGCACGCACGCAGCACAGCCACCTACTCGGTGTATTACGGCGAGGGACGAGACGCCTACGACGTCCGCGGCCGCGTCGCGCACGAAAGCATTTTCAACGTCAACGACGGCAACTTCCGCTGCCCCAACTCGCAACAGGGGTTCTCGCCCTTTACGACCTGGACGCGCGGTCTGGCGTGGGTCATGTGCGGCTTTGCCGAAGAGCTTGAGTGGCTGGAAACCGTCGCCGATGCCGAACTCGACCCATTCGGCGGCCGGCGCGACGTCGAGCGGTTCATGCTCGAAGGGGCCCGCGCATCGTGCGACTTCTACATCGCCAATACCCCCAGCGACGGCGTGTGCTATTGGGATACCGGCGCTCCCGGGCTGGCGGCGATGGGCAACTACCTGGATCGGCCGGCCGATCCGTTCAACGTCCACGAGCCCGTGGACAGTTCGGCGGCGGTGATCGCCGCCCAGGGCCTGTTGCGGTCGGGACACTACCTGATCGCCAAGGGCAGTGCCGCCGACGGGCGGCGGTACGTCCAGGCGGGTCTGACGGTTCTCAACGCGTTGTTCGACGAACCCTATCTATCCGCCGCCGACAGCCATCAGGGGCTGCTTCTGCACTCGGTGTACCACCGGCCCAATGGGTGGGATTACGTTCCGCCCGGCCGAAAGGTACCCTGCGGCGAATCGAGCATGTGGGGCGACTATCACGCCCGCGAGGCGGCTCTGCTCGTACAGAGGCTCACCCGCAACGAGCCCTATTTGACCTTCTTTGGGCCGGCAGGCACCGACGCAAGATGACCGACGGGTTGGCAGCCGGGCGCGAATCGCCTACCTTCTTGCGGCAGCACGAAAAGGAGTTGCAGCCGTGATCATCGCGGATCTTGGCAAGATTGAAGGGCGGACCTATCCCGCCCGTCGCCGCACGCAGAACCTGGTCGGGGGTCCGTCACCCGTACAGGCCTCCAACTTCTGCATGGGCTATGTGACGCTCGAGCCAGACGGCGGACAGGTGCCCTGGCACAACCAGCAGCAGGAAGAAGTTTACTTCGTGCTCGACGGGCGGGGGGAGATGTGCCTCGGCAACGAACGGCAGCTGGTAACGGGCGGCCAAGCGGTGCAGATTCCCAGCGGCGTGTTCCATCAGCTCACCAACATCGGCGACACACCGCTGCACATGATCTACTGCTACGGACCGGCCGGCGATGTGGCCCACTGGCGACAGGAGTTGGAGGGCACGTTGCCGGTGGCCGGCGTGGACGCGCCGCCCCTGCCGCCGGGCGCGCAACCTCAGTGTGTGGACAAACCGTAATCGCAGCAGGGCCGACTCAGACGGACAGGCGAAAGGACGAGGACGATGGCGAGTATCAAGCAGCACACCGTCGGGATTATCATGAACGGCGTGACGGGACGCATGGGCACCAATCAGCATCTCATGCGATCCATCAAGGCGATCATCGACCAGGGCGGGGTGAAGCTCGGCAGCGACGAAGCAATCATGCCCGACCCGGTGTTGGTCGGGCGCAACCCAGCGAAGCTCGAGGCCCTGTCGGCCCGGTCCGGGGTGACCAAGTGGACCACCGATCTCGACCAGGTGCTGTCCGACCGGCGCAACGTGATCTACTTCGACGCCCAGACCACCGACCGTCGGGCCGACGCCGTCAAGAAGGCCATCGCCGCCGGTAAGCACATCTACTGCGAAAAACCCACAGCCATGTCCACCGAACAGGCGCTGGAGCTGCACGTGTTGGCGGCCAAGGCGGGCGTCAAACACGGTGTGGTGCAGGACAAGCTGTGGCTGCCCGGCATGTTGAAACTGAAAATGCTGCGCGACACGGGCTTCTTCGGTGAGATCCTCTCTGTCCGCGGCGAGTTCGGCTACTGGGTCTTTGAGGGCGATACCGTACCCGCCCAGCGGCCGAGCTGGAACTACCGCAAGGAGGACGGCGGCGGCATCATCTTTGACCTGCTCTGCCACTGGCGATACGTGCTCGACAATCTCTTCGGACAGGTCAAAGCCGTTTCGTGCACGGCGGCCACCCACATCAAGAAACGATGGGACGAGAATGGCAAGCCCTACCCATGCACCGCCGAGGACGCAGCCTACACCACCTTTGAGCTGGATGGGTCGATCATGGCGCACTTCAACTCCTCCTGGGTCGTGCGCGTGCGGCGTGATGACCTGCTGACCATTCAGGTCGAAGGCACCAAGGGCAGTGCCGTGGCTGGCCTGCGCAAGTGTTTCATTCAGCCATACGGTGGGACGCCATGCCCGGTGTGGAACCCCGACGTCGACAGCCCACTGAACTACTTCGATCAGTGGATCCCCGTGCCCGACGCCCAGACGTATGACAACGCCTTCAAGGTGCAGTGGGAACTGTTCCTGCGCCACGTGGTCAAGGACGAGTCCTACACCTGGAACCTGCTGGAGGGGGCCAAAGGCGTGCAACTCGCCGAATGCGCCCACGAGTCTTGGGGCAAGCGGGCCTGGGTCGACGTGCCTTTGCTGAACGGCTGACGGATCCGACGACCCATCACAAGCTGATCCACAAAGGGCGAGGCGAAGGCGTATACAGGCCGGGTCGAGCCCACGTGGCGGGTGCCGCTCGGCGAGAGTCGGATCAAACCGCTGGCCGTCGAGGAAATTCCCGCCCGGTGTGTCTGAACGGTTTGATGGTAAGTAGCCCTAAATGGGAGCGGAATGCCACAGGGAGGCCAGGTCGCCCTTGACACTTCCTGCTGTTTGCCACATCATACTATTCATTCGGGCATAGGTTCTCTTAAAGCGCGGACGTACGGCGCACTTCAGGCGGGTTCGTAGCAAAAAAGGGCTGTCGCTAATCGTGCGACCAATGCGTCTGCGCTAAACGGCGGCGGGAAGGCGATTCGCCCCCGCAGGACGGCACAGAATCACCCAACTCGCCAGTCAGGGCGAGAAAACGTATGCGTTCCTCCAGTACAAGGAGAATATCATGAAGCCCAAACGGAAGCAGTTAGGACGGAAGTGTGCTGGGGTCGTCCTCGCGAGCGCCATAGTCGCGGTCATTGTGTTGCCTCTGGCCCGAGCGCTCGCGGGCAAACCATCCAGCTACGCCCCGGTCGTAATCGAAGAGGATTTCGACGCCATCATGGCGAGGATGAAGGCCGCCAAGCCCGAGGTGATGAAGCGGCAGATGGATCTTCTCGCCGACCGATATGACCTCGGCGATCAAGCGGCCGAAGGCGCGACCATGTCACGCGGCAAGCCCGTGCAGGCCGGCGTGCGCGTGAAACTGCCAGAGGGAGTAACCTGGGAGAAACTGGCTGCGATGTCGCCCGAGCAAATCCGTCAGGAAGGCGTGCTACCCAAAGGGTTCCTGCCGCTTCCCCACCCGAACCACAAGGAAGGCGGCATGGTCTTCCCACAGCACCACATTGACGAAATCAAGAGGCAGGAAGCGCGCGACCTGACGCGTTTTGACCTGGATTACGATCTGCCCGTGCATTTTCTGCCCGAGTATCCTCCGCCGATCTACCTGACCACCCGTCCGGACCTGGGCGACGTATCGCAGGGCAAGGTGGTGACCATCGACAATTACTACGAGTTGTTCAACGGGATTCTGAATCCGAAGCAGTTGGAGGGCCTGCGCCTTTTGGTGACGCCGTTTCCGCAGCAGCAGTTCAACCAGACGGAAGACCGGCGAAGCGTTCGACCGCACCGAGGGGTCACGTGCTTCGATTGCCATGTCAACGGGCACACCAACGCCGCGACCCATCTGGTGGGCGATATTCGCCCGCAGGAGTTTCGGCATGGACTGGACACACCGCCGCTGCGAGGGGTCAACGTCCAGCGCCTCTTCGGCTCGCAACGCGCATTGAAGAGTGTGGAGGACTTCACAGAATTCGAGCAGCGGGCGGCCTACTTTGACGGTGACCCGGTGATCGGCACCAAGAAGGGGGTCAACATCCTGGATCGCGGAAGCCAAGTGCATTTCATGGCGGAGGTGGAGGCGCTGTTCGACTTCCCGCCCGCGCCGAAGCTGGACGTCTTCGGCAGGCTGGATCCGAGCAAGGCGACCCAACCGGAACTTCGCGGCGAAGCAGTCTTCTTCGAAAAGGGACGGTGTGCCGAGTGTCATCCTGCTCCCTATTACACAGACAACCTGATGCATAATCTGCGGACCGAGCGATTCCTTCAGCCGCAAATGGTCAACGGTTGCATGGCCGCCGGAGATGGGCCGATCAAAACCTTTCCGCTTCGCGGCATCAAGGACTCGCCACCCTATCTGCATGATCGTCGGCTGCTGACCCTTGAGGACACTGTCGAGTTCTTCAATCTGGTTCTGGGTGTGAAGCTCTCGTCGCAGGAGAAGCAGGAGTTAGCCGCGTTCCTGCGGGCGCTGTAGGAATGGGACACCAAAGAGACCGAGGTGACCGTTCACGCGAGCGATGAGCTGGTCGGGGGTCTGCTTGAGTGGACGGCGAACGTTACATTGTACTCAGAGGACAAGGAGTCGAATGATGACCAGGCAAGCTCATGAGGGCGTACGCAGGCAGGTCCGTCCGGCGGCGATTTTCCTGGCCGCGGTGGTTGGCTGCATGCAGGCCGGCTGCATGTCGGCCGAGCGCGCCGCCGAGATCGAAACCGCTGCCGCCGAGCGGTCGCCGCTGACTCACAAGCCGGCACCCGATTTTGCCCTGCCCAACCAGGACGGCGAGACGGTTACCCTCCAGGCTCAAAAAGGCCGATGGGCGGTGCTGTATTTCTACCCGGCAGACGGCACGCCGGGCTGCACGTGTCAGGCTCAGGAATTCAACAAGAGCCACGCTCAGTTCCAGCGTCTGTCGGCCAAGGTGTTCGGCGTCAGCCCTGACAGCGTGGCCAGCCACAAGAACGTCGCCGACAAATACAACTTGAAGGTGGACCTCCTGGCCGATCCCGATCAGCACGTGATGGAGGCGTATGGCGCGTCGGCCAAGACCCCCTTCGGCCGGCGCGTGATTCGAAGCACCGCGTTGATCGACCCCGCTGGGAACATCGCCTACCACTGGCCGGAGGTGATTGCCCAGGGCCACGCTGAACGCGTACGAGCCAAGCTGGATAAACTCCAATCCGGCGAGCCAGGCAGTCGGTGAGCGTGTCCTGGCTGCCATAAGCCTCCAAGAAAGCGAGAAGAAAGAGGACGGATCAACAGGACGTCCGGAGTATGATCCGGCAATAGGCGGATCGCATCGCAGGCGAAGATGCCGAAATACGTTCAGGAAAAGGTGGTCCTGCATTTCCGCAAGGCGGATCAGGCCTACAGCGAACGTGTGGCCAAATCGCTGGGCCTGTCAGAAGGCCGGGAAGCATAGCTCATCACCAGAGCGGATGGCGGGACGTGTCGTCGCCTGAAGCGCCGCCGCATGCTTGATCAGTCTTCCGGAGACGGCAGCCAGTGGAGTTGGCTGATCGAATCGAGCGGGAAGCGGAAGCTCGCCTTTCCATTCTTGACGCGATGGACCACCAGCAACTCCTCGCCGCCCGAAGACCGAACTCTGGCAGCCAACGCCCTGCCACCCGGCGAGGGTTCAAACATGTCGATCTCGTCTGGCGCGAAGCTCGTCCGATCGTCCAGCCAGAGTTGACCATCGCGATAGTCGAGGAATTGCCGCCACGTCGCGGCCTCGTCGCAAGCCGACAGGATCGGGTCGTCGTTGGGCCCACTCGGCCACACCGACGCTCGCAGCGGCGCGGGTAGACCAAGTCGAGCCAGCGTCTCGGTCGGCAGGTACGGCTCGGGGGGCGCCTCGGACAAGCCCTCGGTCGGGTGGCGCACCCGTTGGAGGACGCGCCGCGTCGGTAACTTCATAATTACGGTGTAGTATTGCCCGTCGAGCGGCACACCTTCAGCATCCCTGCGCGTCACCTCCGCTTCGACCAGCACGATACGATCCGTGTCGATGGCGGCCAGCGGCAGCCGCGGCGCAAGGCGCGACCGCCGATCGAGGGGGCACGGCACGTTGGCGCGTATAAGTGTCGCGCTGCGATTGGGCACGTGAATCCAATAGAGGTCGAACAGATCCCACGGACGGCCCGCAAACTGCAGCGCCAACAGCAGCGCCTGTCGATCCTCACTCAGCACGCTGGCCGATATCGCCGCACCGGGCGGTAGGCGGAAAACCTCGGCGTGCTGGCCGGTAAACCAGTCCAGCATGACCAGGACCGGCCGAGGCCTGGTCACAAGCGCCACACACCGGGTGCCGTCCAGGCGATGCAACATGCAGAGCGGACGATCGAGGATCTCCTCGACGAGGTTCCCCGTGATCCAATACCGCATCAGCCGGTAACCGGTGGATTCGACCGCAGGCAGAGCCCGCCCCCCGCGGGCCATCGCGGCGGTCACTCCCTCGTCCGGCCCCACCCCGTAAACGATCTGGTTATGATCGACCCAGAGCAGCCGATCAAACCGGTCGATGACCGTGGCGATCCGGCGCTGTTGAAGGTCGACCTCAACCAGCTCCTGGTGCGTGCGATCCACCGTGTCGCGCACCCGCTGTGTCGCCAGGAACGTGGCGTCTGCTGTTCGGCAGACAAGCTCCAGAGGCCACTCCTGCCCCAGCAGTGTCATCCGTTCAGCCGGTGCACTGGCCGCCGTCTGCGGATCGTAGATGTGCAGCTTCTGCAACGGCACGCTCGCCCGCTCGCCACCGGTCTGGACGAGCAGTAATCCCCGCTCCGCCATCGCCTGCCCGCCCGGGCCACAGCCGGCCAGAGCCGCCACGCCGACCGAAACGATCAGGGCGAACGCGCCTTGCCCTGCGCGAAGTCGCCCGATCCCGGGACGTTCACTTGCGATTGGTGTCCACCGTCTTAGAATCGCCATAACGGTCAACATTGTTTCGGACGCATCGCAACTCGGACAAACTTGCCCGATAGGCAACGGCCGGACTCGATTGCGATGTACGCACGGTCCAGCGCTTCCTTCGGCCAGGAGGATATCAGATGGCTTGGCACAGAGCGACTCTCTCGCTGGCCTTGATCTTGCCTTGGGCGGCTGCCGGTCGGGCTCGAGCGGCCGATCCCTTCGACGAGGGGCCTTACCTGAAGATGTACGAGTTTCTGCCGCGAGCCTACAACATGTCGCCCGAGCAGACCCGCCAGTTCCACGCGGTCATGGACCGGATTGTCGAGCAGTATTACGAGTATCTCACCGCCAGAAGCGATGAGGTCGACCCGATCCGGCAGGAGCAGCTCGAAATACAGGAGTTGCGTCGCGCGGGTGTGGCCGTCCCGCGTGAGCAGCAGCGCGCCGTGCAGCGTCGCCGCGCTGCCGTCATACAGGCTTCCTCTCTTGGGGTGCGGAACGTCATGCGCGAGATCGAGCGGTTCCTACCGCCCGAGCAGGTGGCCGCTGCTCGCGGCCGCCGTCGCATCCCGCCGCCCACCACTGCTCCTGTGGCGGTCCAGCCTGCCCAAGGCCCACCTGCTGCCGAGCCGACCAGAACCGCACCATCGCGGCGATCGCGCTCGCGACTGGGCTTCAAACCGCCCGAGGCGTGGCCGCGTTACGTCGAGGCGGTCATCCGTCGAAGCGAGCTGGACGCCGCCGGCGCGAACGAGGCCCGACGACTGCTGCGCGAGGCCCGGGAGCAGGCACGGCAATACCGGCGCGAACATCGTGTCGAGTACGAAAACGTCGCCAGAATCGACGACGTCAAGACGCGGCGAGAGCTGCTCGATCGCCTCGAGACCCCCGTTGGAGACCTCTTTGACGGGATGGTCCAGCGCCTCCAGCAACTGAGCCAGGAAAACCAGTCGCAGCAGTAGGATTTCCGATCTGCCCAGCCCGACCGCACAGGGCGGCCTATGCGAGCCACCCCCAATGAAGATGACGAGGTTTCACGTGATAGCCACCTCGATCTGTTCCACCCGGTACTCCTGTGGCTCGCCGTCGAAACTCAGCGTCGTCGCATCGCCCGGTTTGAATCCCAGCAACTGCTGGCAGACCGGCGCCTTGTAGTTGTAGATTTTCCGTTCGGCGTTGGCTTCCCAGGAGCTAAGGATCGTCAGCTCCAGTTGCCGCCCGTCCCGCAGGCCCGTTAGAGTCACCCGCGTGCCGATGCTCACCCGATCGGTCGACACGTCGTTGCCCGTGATGATGCGGGCCATGACCATCTCGCTCTGGATCTGAGCGACACGCGCCCGCAGCAAATCTCGCTCCTCCAACGCAAAGCGGTATTCGCTGTTCTCGCTGAGATCGCCGTGGGCGGCCGCCTCGCCGAGGGCTCGCGAGTTCTCGCGCATCTTGACGTCCACGATCTCGTCCAGTTCCGCCTGTTTGCGGGCCTGACCCTCCCTGGTCACATACAGCGCGTTTGGATCGGCCCAGGGCTCGACCTTCGGCTCGGCCCACACCTGCGGGAATACTTCGCGCAGCGTCGCCAGAGCGTCCTGCCGCGCAGCGCTGCTCAGTCCGCGACATCGCTCGATCTGCCGACGCAACGCCGACGCCATCGAGGGCTCTTCGATCTGCCCCACGCACTCGCGCAACACCGCACGCTTCTTTGCCAGGATCGCCGAGCGCAGCCGGTTGCGCGCCGTGAGAGACGCCTCCCGCCATTGCGGCTCGGGCCGGGCCCATTCATCCAACGCCGCCAGTAGCCGCAGCAACACCTCCACACGCCCCGGCTCGCCCAGTGCAAGCTTGGCGTCCGGGCCCTGCCACAGCCACACCAGCGCGCCGAAATGGCGTCCCGGCTGCTGCAGCGCGCGATCGATCGTTGCATGCACGTGCTCAGCCTGTCCCGCCTCCAGAAGCGCCGCAGCGATGCGGTCGGCTGCGGCCGGCGGCGCCACACCCAAAGCCGCAACGAAAAGCTCGACCCAGTTGTCGCCGAAATCCCGGCGGATCGCAGCCAGCAACCCCTGCCACAACTGCGCATCACCCAAATTCACCATCGCAACCGCCGGCTCGTCGCAGGCCCGAAGCAGTTCGGCCCATCTCGGCGTGGGTACCTCAACCTCCGCCAGCGCAGGCTGACCCTTAATCCACTCCAGTACCGCGCCGGCCTGCAATGCACGAGACGAATCGTTCCCGGCGAAGTGCTCGAATCGTTTCTGGAGGTCCGCCGCGACCGAGAGGACCGGCCCCAGATCACTCGGCTTGCTCCGCAGGTAGCTGCGAACCAGTGCCCACTGCTTCATCGGGTCGGACTCGCCCGTAAGCTCCCTCGCCAGCTCCCGTGTGGGGTCCACCCCCGCCGGGTCGTAAACCAGCATCACGGGCGAGCGGCCCTCGATGCGAACCTGCCCGCCCCGCCGCAGCCCCGCCCGCGCCGACGTCCACCACTTGCTCCATCGCCCCGACTCGACATGTTGTGGGCTTAGCACATAGCGCAGGTCGGCGGCGGTCATCCGGCCACCGCGGCTTCGAACCACGCCCACCACCAGCGCCGCTGGGTCGTTCTCGGCCAGTACGGCGATTCGCTCGGGCGTGAATTGCTCCAACACGCGGAAGTCGTCGGCCCCGGCCGGCTCGTAGTGGTAGGCCAGGTCGCGGATCGGCACCTCCACCTGCCCCCTGCTGCCGGCGAGACTGTACGCCCCCGCGCCCGCGTCGAACCCCTCGACACGGTATGCCCGCCGCTCGGTACGCTCGACCACGAACCCGCCCGGCTCGATCGACCGGCAGGCGTCAAGCACACGCAGAACTCGATCGGTGGGCTGCCCGCTCTCCAAACCGCTGGCGGCGACGACGGCCTCGCCCCGGTCGGGCCACGCCTGACGGTAGAGCTGACCTACATCGTCGCGGAGCTGATCGCTCTCGGGCAGCAGCCCCAGCAGGCGAAGCGCCAGCTCCGCCGCCTGTATCGCCTCGTGCCGGTTGCGGTACGCGCTAAGCCACGTCCAGGCCAGTAATTCGGCCTGATCGACCTGCCTGGCGGCTACCAGCGCTTCCAGTGCACCCACCAGCAGCGCCACGTCGGCATCGGGCTGCTCGATGGCCGCCAGCCACTGCGTCTCGACCGCATCGAAACGCGCGTCCTCAATCAGTTTCAGCAGGCTCTCATCGCTCATGACCAGTCAATGGGACCGTAAGAGTGGCCCGTTCGGTCGAAACAACGTAGCATAGTCGCTCATCCGGTAGTATCAAGCCGGCCCGGCGCCGACGCTGATGTGCCATACCGGCCGGTCGGCTCCGTGCGAGGCAAGCACGTTATCATGAAAGCAGCCCGTCTCTCACCGTCGCGACGGTTCGACATCCGCAACGAGCCGGTCCCCACCCCCGCCCCAGGTGACGCGCTGGTGCAGGTCCGCTCGGTGGGCCTGTGTGGGTCCGACCGGCACTACGTCGCAGCCGACAGCCAGGTCCACACCGCCGAGGCGTCCGGTCTGGTCCTGGGCCACGAGGCCGCCGGTCAGGTGGCGGCTGTGGGCGACGGCGTGGCGAGCCTGGCGGTCGGCACGCACGTGGCGATCGATCCGGCCCATCCGTGCGGGCAGTGCCGCTGGTGCCGCGCGGGGCAGACCAACGTCTGTCCCGAAATGCGTTTCCTCGGCTACCCGCCGACCGATGGGGCGCTGCGGCAATACCTGGCGTGGCCCGCCGAGCTGCTCGTCGCCGCCGGCGGGCAGGTAAGCTTCGATCGGCTCGCGATGGCCGAGCCGCTGGCCATTGCCCTCTATGCCCTTCAGTGCGCCCGCCCGGACGGCGCGCGAAGCGCGGCTGTGATCGGTTGCGGCGCGATCGGCCTGTTGCTGGTGCAGCTTCTGAGCCGGCGCGGCGTGTCCCCATTGCTGGCGGCCGATCGGTTCGAGCACAAGCTCGCGCTGGCCCGCGACTTCGGCGCGACCGACGTGGTCGACACGTCGAAGCAGGACATCGCGTCATGCGCCGAGCGCACCGCGCCGCACGGGTTCGACCTTGTGTTCGAGATGGCCGGCGACGTCGATGCGCCCGGCTGGGCCGTTGAGCTGGCCGCGCCGGCCGGCCACGTGGTACTCGGCGGGATCAATCCCCACGAGACCATCCGCTACAAAGCCAGCACCGCTCGCCGCCGCGGGCTTGTCATTACCAACCTGCGGCGCTCGAAGGGCACCACGCGCCAGGCCGTCGAACTGATCGAGCGCGGACAAGTCGAGGTCGATCGCCTCGTCACGCACCGCTTTGCCTTGGCGCAAATCAACGACGCCTTCGACCTGTTCATGGCCTACCGCGACGACGTGGTGAAGGTGTGCATCCATCCAACCGCCGAATGATTGGTGACGGGTGCCCCGTTGCTTCCAGCAGCGGGGGACTGATTGGGTCGAAGGGTGGCACGGTCGACCCCGGCGCGCCGGGATCGGCCGTGTTATGCATTACGGATGAGAAAAGACCATGCCCACGCAACGGTTCGGCGTCGCTCACCGTTAACGGCGGCGTGGGCATGCTACCCGAGAAGATGCCCCCCACCGCAAGAGCATTTTCGGACTCTGCGATCATCCGCGTCGCTCCCGCTAAGTGCCTGCCGTTGCGGGACTTGGCGCATCGACCGCCCTTGGCATCGGATAGCTGTTGCATTTCCGTCAGGGGGGGGTAGATTATAGATATAGACGGGCTCACACAAGCGGCCCGCGCGTCGCATATAGGCCCGCAATGTTGGGGACGGTGGTGCTACCTTGCATCTCGGGGCACAGGAGGTGAGGCATGTCTGGGCGACTCCGCGCGGTTGATCTGGCGATCGTCGGCGCACTGGTTCTATCGCTGGTCTCCGTCGGCAGCACGATGCTGGCCATGGGCGGCGGCGGTTCCGAGCAGGCACTCTGCGCGGCCAATCTAAGCAAGTTCGGCCAGGCGCTGGCGGCGTACGAGGCGCAGCAGGATCCGGATGCGTTCCCCCTGAGCGATCCGTGGCCGGCGGCTCCGGCATGCTCCGAACCCCCAAGCGGGGGCGATTGCCGATACTTGACGTCAGGTGAACAGATTTGGGACCCGCCGCACGGCAGACTTCTGCACCAGATGGGATACATACCCAACGTTCCTACTGATTTGCCGCCCGAGGTTACTGCCTGGTACCAGTGGGCGTGGGGCTTCTACTGGGCGTGCGTAGTCCACGGGCGAGACGGCGTGCCGCCCGTCGCCCTTTGCCCATCCGCAATTCTCGACAACGTGATGAGTGAGACCAGTACGGAGATCGATTTTGGGGGGTCACCCAATGGTCAGAGCTGGGTGCAGACGCGGTACAAGTACGCGGCCTGCTACACACCCAATCGCCTTCTTCGGTCGCCCACCTGCCGCAATGGCGCCGACCGGCGGTTCCCACGGCTGCCGGGCGAGCCCTTCAGCTTCGAGAACGATAATATGTACTCGACCGCGTGGGTCTCTTTAACTATCCCCGGGGGGCAAGGTTACGAGTACGTGCAGGGCGTTACCAGTGACGAGATCGCCAATCCCGCCGGCACGCTCTACCTGTGCGACTCGCGCGACTACCGCATCGGCAACGGCGACGAACTGGTCGACCCGCGCTACGGCGACGCGGACATCTCGGCGGGCATGTTGTTTGCGTTGCATGGGCCTGCGGGCACGCCGCTTGGCGCACGGCATAACGGGAAATCGAACGTGCTCTACGTCGACGGTCACGTCAGCGACGACAACCAGACGCCCCGCAATCAGCGGGGCGAGTTGATCACGGCCTCGACTTTCGCCGACTTCATCGACGAGTACGGCATCGGCACGCAACACCACCTGATGCCCGGCTGGCGGTGGGTGGACCAGACACTGTCGCCGCCCGACAGCTACGCCCCGGGCGACGACGAGCCGCCGACGGTGACGGCCGTCTGGCCCGGCGACCAGGGCGTCAGCAGCCCCCACGCCACGCACATTACGATCACCTTCAGCGAGCAGGTGCTGGTCAACGAGACCAACGTCACCGTCAACGGCGGCGCGGTGACGGCCGACGGCTACGAGTACGACACCGGCGGCCCGAGCTTCTCGCTGCGGTTCGACGAGCCGCTGGCGGCGGGAACCTACCAGGTGACGGTCAGCGACGCGGTGACCGACCGGATGGGCAACCAGCTCGACGGCGATGCGAACGGCGTCGCCGGGGGGGACTACCTGTTCGAGTTCACTGTGCGGGCGGCCATCACCGATATCCGACAGGGTCAGCTTCAGGCGGCGGTCGATGCGGCCGTTGATGGGGACGTACTCATCCTGTACCCAACCAGGTATGCCGACCGTGTGAGTTTCCAGGGCAAGGCCATTACGATCCGCAGCGCCGATCCGACCGATCCGAACGTCGTGGCGGCCACCATCATCGACGCCGACGGCGAGAACCGCTCGGCTGTGGTGTTCGCCCAGGGCGAGGGGGCCGAGGCGGTGCTGGACGGTGTGACGGTCAAGGGAGCGGGCGACAGCGGCATCTACATCGACGGGGCCGGTCCGACCATTCGCCGGTGTGTAATCGAGCAGTGCGTGATGGATAGCTATGCGGACGGGGACGGCGGCGGTGTTTACTGCATGTCCGGCTGGCCCACGATCGAGAACTGCACCATACGAGATAACGAGGCCGAGTACGGCGGTGGGATGTACCTGGTCGACTCAGCCGCCATCGTCCGCAGCAACCTGCTGCAGGATAACGAGGCGTACGAGGAGGGCGGGGCGATCTACCTGGCGCTGTCGGACGATCTGATCCTCAACAACACGATCGTGCAGAACGCATCAGGTAGCGGCCCCCTGGGCGGGTCGGTGGTGACGTGCCTGGTGGGCGGGCACACGGTACTGGCCAGCAACATCTTCTGGCAGAACTACGATCCGGACCTGGTTCTCCTCGACGCCGAGCCGGTGGTGGCCTGCAACCTGTTCGCGTCGATCCCAGCCGGATACAACGACTTCGGCAACATTGCGGGCGATCCGCTGTTTGTGTCGGGCTATCGGCCCAGCGAGTACTCGCCGTGCATCAACGCGGGCAGTCGGTGGTACGGTCCGGGGCCTGAGGCGACCGATCTGGGCGGCGGGCGGCGGATCAGCATGGATCGGGTGGACATGGGGGCGTACGAGTTGCAGGCGCCGTTCTTTGCCGGCGGCGAGCCGGCGGCCGACGGCACGCTGGCCAAGACGCAGAACAACGTGGTCGAGCTGAGCTTCGACGGGACGGCCTATCTGATCGGCCCGGCCGGTCTACAGATCGTGCCAATTGGCGGCGGGGTCGACGTGGGCGGGAGCTTCACGTACGAACTGGCCACGGCCGTCGACCCGAACGACACACTGCGGGCAACAGAGAACGGTGCGGTGCTAAGCAACCAGACGTGGTACCGGTTGAGCCGGGGGGAGGATCTGTTGGTCGAGACGTTCCTGCTGGACGTGTGCACGCTGCGCGGCGACGCCAACAACAGCAGCCGCGTCACCACAGCGGATTACTACGAGGTCAAGGTGCACATGGGCGAGTACACCGACGCCCGCTGCGATCTCGACGGCAGCGGCCGCGTGACAACCGCCGACTACAGCGTGGTCAAGGCCCATCTCGGCACCCGCGCGCCGACAAAGCCGTAAGCGACGGGTGCCCCGTTGCTTCCAGCGTCGGGGGACTGATTGGGTCGAAGGGTGGCACGGTCGACCCCGGCGCGCCGGGATCGGCCGTGTTATGCATTACGGATGAGAAAAGACCATGCCCACGCAACGGTTCGGCGTCGCTCACCGTTAACGGCGGCGTAGGCATACCATCCGAGAATTCGCCATCCGCGAAAGACATGCCGGCGTCCGCCACGGCGGACTTCGGCATGCCACGCGAGACCCGACGCGCACGTGTGCCACTGCTCTTGAGCAGTGCTCGCTGGGTCCCGGCGCGCCGGGATGCCACCCACAGGGGTCCCACCCGCCGCAAGTGTTCTTCGGATGCGCGATCGTCCGCAGATTCGCACATCGCAAGACGGGGCGATGACCATGGCGTCACGAATGAAGCTGCTGCGAGTCTTCAGGGCCGCAGCGTACCTTCTGTTGCCCGGCCGAACCCGCGCGGTATAATATCAGTTGGTAGGGCCAGATTCGCGTCGAACCAATCAATCTGCGACGCGCTGGGGACAGGAGGGCCTCCATGTTCACGCAAAGAACTCTTGTGTGGTGGTCGGTCGGTGCTGTGGCTGTAGCGTTTGTGGGTCTGGGCTGCGGCAACGGCGGGCCGGGCGGTATCCTGGGCAAGCAGGCGGCTGTGGAGCCACCGCCGCCGCAGTTCGACGTGGCCCCGGCCGACCTGACGCTCGAATGCGATGGCAGCGACAACGCGACGATCCTGCAGGACTGGCTGGCCAGCGCCACAGCCGTCGCCGCCCCGGAGTGCGGCCAGGCGACAGTCACGGACGACCTCGTGGGCCTGTCTGACGACTGCGTCGCAGGCGTCTGGGTGACCCCTGTTACCTGGACGGCTGAGGACGAGTGCGGCCAGACCAACACCACCTCGGCTACGTTGACGATTCTCGATCCCAACACGCCCGTCATCGAGCTTGTCGGCCAGAGCCACATCACGCTGGAGTGTCACGTCGATCCCTATGTCGAGCAGGGGGCGGCCGTATCGATCGGCTGCGGGGCCTTGCTCGTCGGCGCGACGATCGGCGGCGACGTCGTTGATCCCAACACTCCCGGCACGTACGTGGTCACCTACGACTACACCGATGCCTGCGGCAACGTGGCCGACCAGGTGACGCGCACCGTGACGGTCGTCGACACGCTGCCGCCCGAGGTGATCATGCCCGATTGGCTGGAGGTCTGGCCCCCCAATCACACGTACCGCACGTTCATGCTGTCCGATTGCGTGCAGTTCGTGGATGCGTGCGAGGGTCCGATCGACGTCGACGCGGTCGGTCGGATTCTGTCGATCTATAGCGATGAGCCCGAGGACACCGATGGGGTGGGCGACGGCAGCACCGTCGACGACATCGTTCTGTTGGGCCCCACGTCCTTCATGGTTCGGGCCGAGCGACAGGGCGGCGGCAATGGGCGGGTCTACGGCATCACGTTCGAATTGACCGACCGCCACGGCTACACCGTGACGGATACCTGCCTGCTGGGCGTGCCGCACGATCAGTCGGGCGACGTGTCGATCGACGACGGCCCGGGCTCGGGCTACACCGTGGTTCCCGACTGAAGCTCGGCGCCGCCCCGCCGCGGCGGACTCTTGAGCAGTGTTCGCTGCGGGTTTCACGGTCGATCCCGGCGCGTTCGACTGAGTTCGCGCAGAAGTCGCCGGGATCGGCCGTGTCAGGTATCCCGAGCGCGCAAAGACCATGCCCACGCAGAGAGCACAACCGAGCAATCCGTCGCGTTTCGATCATCTTCCTGCACGAACGCATAACAGTGCATGCGTCAAAGGCGTGGGCATGCCCCCCGAAACCGAGGCATGACCGGACGACGTCTTACAGCGTCGCCATGTCCACGTTGTTGAAGTTGCGCTGGTAGAACTCCACATACTGCGCCTTGCGCTGCAAGGCCTGGAGCACGGCGTGACAGAAGTTCACCCCCTCGAACTTCTGGGCGCTGCCCAGCCCGCCCGGGCTGAATACGTTGATCTCCATCAGCTTATCCCCCACGATGTCCAGCCCCACCAAGAACATCCCGTCCTCCACCAGCTTGGGCCGAACGATCTCCGCGACGCGCAGCGCCGTCTGACCGACCTCGGACCGGCCCAGCTTGCCACCTGCGTGGATGTTCGACCGCATATCGCCGCCCGAGCGAATGCGCCGAAAGGCTGCGTACTTGCCCTTGTATCGCAGCGGCTGGCCGTTCATCAGAAACAAACGCATGTCGCCCTCGGCGGCGGCCGGCAGATACTCCTGCGCGATCACGTAGCCATCGCGGCTCACCGCGTCGATCATCTGGTTGAGGTTGGGCACGTCCTCGGGCCTCACCAAAAACACGCTCTGCCCGCCCGAGCCCTGGAGCGGCTTGAGCACGATCGTGCCCCCCTCCTGGCGGGCGAAGGCCTTGATCTCATCACGATCGCGGGTGATCAACGTCTTGGGGCGAACCTCCTGGGGGAACGTCTGGAAATACATCTTGGTCATGGCTTTGGCCAGGCCGTTGGGGTCGTTCAGCACAATCACGCCGTGTCGCTGGGCAACGCGCCCGAAGAGGATGCCCGCCGTCATTGCCCACGGCCTGCCGACCGCGTCGGCGGACGGATCGTTGCGCAGTAACAGCACGTCCAGTTCGTTAACGTCGATACGTTGAACTACGGCGCTGCGGCCTTGCAGATCGCGCAGGTAGCCTTCTGACGTCTTGTACCGTTTCTTAGGTACGCCTCGCGCTCGGGCATGGACGTGCTCGTCGACGTCGTACGCCAGATCGCCCACGCCCATGACCCAAACCTCGTGCCCCAGGTTGACGGCAGCGGTTGCCAGTCGACTGGTGGTGTAGCCGGCCTCTTCGCTTCGGATGTCGTTGACGACGAATCCAAGTCTCATGGGTGCTTTCCTTTGATCAAACCCGGTACTGTGACGCCTTCACGCAGTTCTGCAAGTCTGGCTGCGGCGGCAGGCCGCTCGAGGTATCGTGGCCTCAGTGGCGGCTCCCGCAGCACCTGCCGCCATTGCAGCTCGCGAACAATCGGCACGTGATCAGCGGCGATTTTGCCGACCAGCAGCGGTTCGACCTGCCCGCCCCTGCCTAAGTATTCTAAAAGCTGGCAGAGCCCCCGCAAATACACCGCGTCCTTTGTGAGCCCTCCACCGCGGAAGATTCTCATCGTCGTGACAAACGCCGTCCGCCGATCGAAATCGTGCAAGCGATCCAACTCGCGGAATACGTCCACGAACGATGCCCCGTCGATCATGTGCCGGATCGCCAGCACGCGTGCCGCCAGCAGGCGCAGGCGAGGCCGGCTCAACCCGTCGACAAGATACTCAGCTACAACCGCCAGCCCCTCCTGCAAGGCCTCATAGCCGGCCAGCCCCGAGTAAAGCTGGCGAAACGGCTGGGCGCGCCCGTTGTAGTAGGTCACCATGTGCGTGCCGATCTCGTGCTGAATCAGCGCCTCGACTCGCGCCGCCGGAATGCGAGCGTGAGCGTTGATCAGTAGCGACCCATGCGAGACCAGCAGGCCCGTCCCCATGTCCCGTCGAAGCTGCACAGTCGCCTGCACCTCGGGCCAGCGGTCCCGGTAGTACTTCACTTCCTCCTCGGCGCGACGTGCGAACGCCGTTGCGTCAAGATACCCGCCCCGCGAGTCGTCCCGCGTCCGCGAGGGGATTTGCTCCAGCAGTTGGCCGGCCAGATCGCTCAGCTCGTCGTCGACGTCGCCGAACAACTGGATGCTGCCATGAACGAATCGCGGCGTGTTGACGTCCTGGAGCATCGTGATGCGCCGGTCCAACTCGTCCTGCTTCTGGCGAAAGAGTCGCAGCAGCGTCGGGTCTTCAATCCGTTCCACCGGCGCTTCATACAGACGCCGCTTGCATACCACCGGATCGATCGGCAGCGGACGGTAGCGAAACAGCGGCGCCCGCTCGAAACGGCTCCGTTGAAATGCGCGCCAAGCCGATTCGGCGTTGGTCGGTGTGACCTGGAGCAGATAGTCGAAGCTGTCTGACACTTCCGCCAACCGTTGGTCCACCTCCCACACCGCCTTCACCAGTGCCCGCCGCCCCAGCATGTGGTAGTGCAACGGCTGGTGGGTGGTGTAGCTGCGTGCGAACTCATAGAAGCCGCGACGTAGAGCCCGCGTCAGACGCCGACGAAGCTCCCGCAGCACGAGCGGATACACCGCCTCGCCCGTGTGACTCTGGTAGAACGGGTTCACTTCCAGCCCGAGGACGCAGCAACCCGTCTCGTCCGCCCGCGCCACGCGCAGAATCGACGACAGCCCCTTGGCTCCCCAGCGCGACGTCCGCACCACCTCCACCGTTGCGGCGCGCCGCCCGATCTTGATGCGGGCCAGGACATCCTGGAAGGTGTCGATCAGTGCTTCCGGACGACTGCCGCGCGGTGCAAGGATCCGAAACCCGGGGCGTGGCGCGCCGTCCTCACTGTCGGGCGCTGCATCGGGCGCGTTGCCCGACCACAGTTCAACCAGCAGAAATGCCCCGAACGGCTCGCTCAACGTCTCGACGACGGCTTGAACGAGTTTGCTTAGTCCAGCCTGAAGGCTGCGCTGCCCCGAAGTGATCAGGTACGACGCTTCGCTGGCGGCCAGTCGCTCCGTTCCCGGGTCGCTGCGGTCGGTCGGTCGCCGGTAGACCACCAGGAAGGGCAACTGCCGGTCGATGTGCAGGCGGCCCCAGACGGGCAGATTCCGTCGCACCCGCTTGTTGGCGGCCAGGCGCGCACAGACGGTGCGGATGAACCGATCCGTGATCTGACGCGATCTGATTGCGGGCTTCTTGCTCACAGGCGACGTAACTCTTCGACCAGCCCCGGCGAGGCCGCAAGCAACGCCTCGCCGATCATGTCGACCAAGGCACGGTTCGGCTGGCCCGTCCATTCATCCATGAAGAACTTCTTGAACTCCACCGCCAGGCAACAGGCTGATTCGGGAAATCTCTGGTGCACCCAGCGCGACAATTGCCCGCCGCGGAACTTGACGTTTTCCCGTACGTCCAGTTTGCCGCCGGGGAAAGGCCAGCTCTGCATGTGCGACATGAAGCGATCCACGACGGGCGCCCAGCGGCCTCGATCCAGGCTGCCCGTGCCCACGTTCACCTGGGGATTGTCCGCTTCGTCGGACGGCGGGCCATCCGGACCAGTCCGTCGATGATTGTAGCTGTGCAGATCGAGCACGACGAACCGGCCGAACCGTTTGACCATGCTGCCCATGAGTCTGCGCATCGCCCGGTAGAATGCGTCGTACTGTCCCAGCGACCGTGCGATGATTTCGTCGGGCGGCTCGCGTCGCCACACGTCGAGCCCCCACGCATCCTCGGGGCGACGATAAACGGCCGACTTGCGGGGACGGTTCAGGTCAACCTCGAAGCGCGATCGCGACACCACCACGTGCGTACCAAAGGCGCCCGCCCACTCGCCCGTGAACGGGTCTTCCTCACGCAGCCGGTCCGCATCACTCAACGCCAGCAAGGCGCCCACCTCGTCGCGGACTTCATGCCCGTCGTGGATGGCCATCGCCACGATGGGCTCGTCCCCTCGCTGCTTCCGCCAGAACGGCTTGCCCATCAATCCCACCTCTCCCGCCGGCTGGCGGCTTGAGGCCGCTCTGTCCGGTCACCTCTGCCCCAGTCGTACGCCACGCAGATGCCTTTCGTCCCCACCGCCAACTCCGCCCCGGCTCGCTCCTACGTCATGCATCCGTCGAGGGCACCGATAGAGTCGTCGTCTCGGGCTCAGGGTTGCTGCCGGTCGGGACGCGATATTGATATCCGTCGCTCGGGGCGTCGATGCGTTCGATGTGCTCACACATCTGCCCGCTCTCGCTCCAACGGTGGGTGATCTCCAACGGACTGCCCGCAGCCGGCAGCTTCTCCTCAGGCAGGTAGTGCATCGCCGCACGAAAGCCGCCCACGGTGTTCGGGCTGACCAGGCGAACCCAGCATCGGCATTGCGGCTGATCGAATTGGTGGACTGCTTCCGCTGAGAAGTGGCACCGTTGATGATCGGTGGCGATGGCCTGGGCTGCCAGCGTCGTCCAGGGACCTCGCACGCTCGGGCCCAACTCCAGCCGAACGGCCTTGTCCGCCGGCGGCGTCTCAACGTCGCTCTGCACAGCCGCCCAGAGCTTGACCCACTCGGTGCGCCCGCCATCGGGCGGCTCGAGCAGCCCGAGCAGTTCGACCCCATCCTGGCCGACCACCTTCAGCGTCGGGTCGTCCTGCAACCGCCCGCGAACCAAGCGCTCCGGCTGCCTTCCCGCCGCGCGGATCAGATCGACAATACGCGGTAAGGTCGGCTCACCCGTCGGGTCAGCCAGGCGCAGGGTCATGCTCGCACCGTTCGGCGACAGCATTGGCAGAGCGCACGGGCCCACCTGCATCCAGGTCGTCAGGTCGAGTGAGTCGACCCGCGCGCCGGCCGGCAGCCGTATCGACAGTTCGTACTCGTAGCACGTATCGACGACCGCGGAAAAATCAGCACGCCATCGGTCGCCCTCCCGCTCGAAGGCTAGGTTTCGCTGCTGGCCGGTAAACGGCAGCCGCACCGTCGCCTCCAGTGGGTCGGAGCAACCCAGATGCAGGACCGCGCCGTCGCACTTGACTTCAGGTCGTGTCAGATCGGGCGTCCGCCCCGCGATCACGTAGGGGGCGATGACGCGGATAGTCAGCTCGCCGTCCCGACCTGCCCGCAGTCCGCCCGCCTCCGCGGTCAACCCGCGCCGGCCAACCCCCGGTGCGGCAAGGTCGCCCGGCAGCGACGGCCGGTAGTGCAGCCGCGCGTTGGCATACGATCGGCCCGGCTGGTGTTTCTCCTTCGGGCCGGCCCAACCTTGCTGGTACCAGCGCTTAATGTCGGGCGTCAGGGCTGGCGGGTAGTGGAATCGTCCCTGGGGCCTATGGTAGTACGTCAGTGTCTCGCCCGGTCGCAGGGCGAAATCGAGCGTGTGCAGTTGGTACCAGTACTGCGGCCACGCCCGCCAGAACCCCGGTCCGTATTGGCCCTTGGCGACCTTGGCGGCATGCTCGTCCGACGTGTAGTAGGGGTCCGATCGCTTGACGGGACTGGCCACCAAGTCCGGGTCGGCGCAGAGGTCGGCACATGAGGCGATGACCAGGCGGTCACCGTCGCGCTTGTAGTGGATGGCGTCCATGTCGACGTCGATTAGATGCCAGGCACCGTCATAGTACACTTCGGTGATGTTGTGGCCGGTGCATCCGGTGCAGCGAGCGGGCAAGCCCCCTTGCCGAAGGATCGATGCTGCTACGTTCGCGTGGCTGCCGCAGAGCATATACCCGTAGCTGTTGAGTAGCCGGACAGGGTCTTTGACGGGATGCCCGGTGAGCGTCTCGTCGGGTTCCTCAATAGGGTCGAGGAAGTGGTACGTGCCGGTATGGCGATCGATCATCCATCGCCACAGGGCTTCGGCCAACTCCTGGTCGCGCTCGCCGTGCAGATCGGGCCATCGCAGGATGTCACCGAGGCTTCGCGTGTCTGGGTGCGCATCGCAGGCCAGGTAGGGACTGAAAACACTCACGGCCACATCCTCCAGAGTTGGTATGGTCTGAGGTTGACTACTCGGCGGGAGTCGTTGTCGACTGGATGTCGGCCGTTGGCGAGGTGGGCTCCTGGCACGCCGCGGCGTCGACTATGTCGGTCCCGACCTGCCAGGCGATTCGTCGAAGCAGTTCATCTTCAAGTCGGCCGTCGCGACCGATAGGCACCCAGTAGGATGCTTCGGCCAGTGGCTCCATCCTGCCCTCGGCCGTAGGCAGCCTCTCACCGAAGATTTGCAGGGCACCGCTGGCGGAGGTCACCTGGCGCTCCGGCGCCGAGTAGCGGTACACGTCGACCTGGGCCGAGACATAGATCTGCCCCTGCTGGGCCGCGGGTCGTATGTGTACGGTTGCCTGTCGGCGAATGGTGTGCAGGTTGGCCTCGCCCGCCTCGAAACCGCCGACCACCTCGGGCCGCCAGAACTCGAACCACTGGGCGCTGGTGGTCGGATGGGTAGTGATCACACCGGCCCGGCGGTCCTGGCGATCCGGTTGGAGGTTGTATCGGCGGAGCACCTCCAAGGCCGTCTGCCAGAGTTGCTCAGAATCGGCCCCAGTCAGTTGGGTGGCGGTAGGCCCATCCGGTTGGGTGGGCTGCTGACACCCCGCCCAGGTGGTCAGCACGGCACAGCATATGGCGATGGATCCTGTCAGCCGCATTGGCGGGAATCATACCGGCGAGGGCGAGTGGTCTCAAGGACCGAACGACCAAGCAACCCAGCGCCCCGGACACCCGGGGCCGGCCAGTCAACTGCCGTCCTGCCGACTGGTCGAGATGCCAGCGTTGCCACGGAGCGACCGACATGTTATGCAAAGGACGGCGGCGGGGCGGCCGCTGGCGCCCCTGCCATCCTGTCGACTGCGTATTCTTCGCACGTGCTGGCTATACGACACGGGGAGATCGGGTATGGCGGAGCAGCAGATCGGTACGATCACACACTACTTCGGCAAGATCGGTGTGGCAGCAATCGGGATCACCGACGGCGAACTGCGCGTCGGCGATACCATCCACGTGGTGGGGCACACGTCGGACTTCACGCAGGTGGTCGAGTCCTTGCAGTTGGACAACCAGGCGGCGGAGATAGCCAAGCCAGGCCAGACCGTCGGCGTGAAGGTGCCTGAGCACGCACGCCGGCATGACAAGGTGTTCGTGGTGAGGCAGGACTGAGGCCCGATCGCTCGGGTGATCGCCACGGGGGTCTCGCGGTCACACTGGTTCGAGTTGGCCGAGCACCTCGTGCAGCGGGATGGTCGCGCCGGCCAGACATCGGTCGGCTGCACCGTAGTAGATGGTCAGCACCTCGTCGGTCAGCACGGCGCCTGAACTGAACACCACGTTGCCGAAGAATCCGTGGACCTCATAGTCGGCCTCGGGCGCCATCAGCGGTTCGCGCGAACGGGCCAGCACGCGAACGGGGTCGTCCAAGTCGACCAGCACCGCCCCGAGGCAATAACGATTTTCGTGATCGGCGCCATGATAGACCGCCAACCACCCACGCTCGGTCTTGATCGGAACGGCCCCACCGCCGATGCGGCCGGCCTCCCACGTGTCGGGCCGGCCGCCCATCACATACGCATGATCACCCCAGTGGATCAGATCGTCGGACCACGCCGCCCACATCGACGCCTGGCCGATGTTGACCGGCACGGGTCGATGGTGGCAAACGTAGCGCCCGCCGATCCGCTCGGGGAAGATCGTGACGTCGCGATTCTCGGGGCAGAAGATGACTCCGTGGCGATGGAACTTATCGAAGTTCTCGGTCGAGGCCAGGGCCGTGGCAATCCCGTGGCGTGAAACAGCCGTATAGGCGATCCAGTATCGTCCCTCCAGGTACGTGATGCGCGGGTCTTCAACGCCGAACTCCTCGCAGGCATGTTCGGCCGCCAAGGCCGGCGCGAGATCGATCTGAAAGTGCCGTCCATCCCGACTGCGGGCCACGCGGAGGTGGGAGATCGACGTGAGGTATTTCTGCCCCTGGTAGATGAACCACCGTGGATCGACGGGGTCGTACTCGGCGTCGTCGGTACGGCAGCGGAGCACGGTGATCTGTCGATCGCCGTGTTCCAGATCCAGCACCGGTGCGGCTGCCCACCCTTGGCGGACGTCCTTCGGGCGTTCGGCTACGCGCATCAGAAGCAACACCGTGCCGTCCGGCATCTTCATGGCGCCGGCGTTGAGCGCGCAGACCACTTCGAAATCGTCACGCGACGGGGCGACGTGTGACGGTTCGATGATCGGATTCTCGGCGAATCGTTCCAGCATGAAACTGCTCCCGCGTCGTCTGCCTGGCGTCAGGACCGGGCCAGTCGAGTAGCCTGCTCGCCGAGGGCAACAGCCTCGGCCGCGTCTGCAGCGGTCAGATGCGGTCGATGGGCCGGGTTGTCCAGGCGGTCGAGCTGATCGCTCAACAGCGACCGGAACAGCCCTTGGTATACCTCGCTGCGTTGTTCGGTGGGTAGTTGCCACGACCACCGGGCGCGCATCGTGACGCGATAGCTCTTCCCGCGACTTCGGCAGGGCTGGCGGTCGGGTTCGTACTGGTCGACGACTTCGGTCTGCCACCGGTCGCAGAGCGCGTCCAGGGCGTGACGGCCCGCTTCGTCCACAATGCCGTGCACGTGCAGCTCCATCGGCACCCAGCCGACGATCTGTATGTCGCCCCGCTCCAGCAGCACGCGATGGTCAGCCCGGTCGAGCCGATAGGCCTGGTCGAACCCGTGGTAGAACTGGCCAAGCACGCCGCTGCCATATCGGACGGCGCAACACGCCCGGTCGACCTGCCGCGTTTGCTCGCGTTGGAGGCCGGTTGCCCAGACGGCCTGGCCGTCGCCGAACCACCAGCGATACAGATCAAAAAAGTGCACACCGTGCTCGATGAAAATCCCGCCACTGACTTCGGGGTCCCAAAACCAGTGGTCGGCCGGCAGCCGTTCGTCCTCGGCGTAGTTCTCGAAGAACGCCCGCAGCGGGCGGCCGAGCAGGCCCGAGTCGATCACGCGCTTCGCGGTTTGCAGCAGCGGGCTGTAACGCAGCACATGGTTGACCGCCAACAGCACACCTCGCTCGTTGGCCGCAGCCACCAGCCGAGCCGCCTGATCGTGGTTTAGCGCCAGAGGCTTCTCACACAGAACGTGCTTACCGGCCCGGATAGCAGCCCGTGCCAACTCGTAATGACTCGACGGCGGCGTGGCAATGTGGACCAGATCAACGTCGGCCTGCCGAATAAGCTGCTCGGGCGTCTGGCAGGCCTGCACCTTGAACGCCTCGGCCAGCGTCTCAGCCGCCGAGCGGGCTACGTCGGCCACGGCGACGGCCTGAACGCGATCCATACGGCGCAGCAGGTCCAGGCAGAAGTGGCCGAAACGTCCACATCCGATCAGTCCGTACCGCCATGTGCGCTGGTCGGAACGAGCGGCCATAAGGTGCCTGTCGCCTTTCGCGGCGACCGCTTCGGTTACAGGCCCGCTTGCCAGAGGGCCTCGTGGGGGCTATTCTACAGTATTACCGCGTGGTGGGAGTAGCTCAGTTGGTTAGAGCACGTGGTTGTGGTCCACGGGGTCGCGGGTTCGAATCCCGTCTCTCACCCTTTCCCGCCGAATTGCCCGCCTTGTGCGGGCGTTTTTTATCCGGCGCCCTGCATCGGGCCTTGTCGTTTACAGTTTTGGCGGATCGCTATTGGGCCTGTGAGCCGCCTTGGCACCGGTCTTGACGAGCTTCCTGACCAACTGATCGTATCTCCGCTCATTAAGCGGCAGTTTGACGATGGTGCCCGTGTAGCTCGACAGCACCATAGCATTGGTCAGCTCCAGGCTCGCAAGGCCCTCGTTCCCGCTGCAAACGAGCTTGTCGCCGTCCGTGATGGCCTTGCAGAAATTTACGACCAGGCCCACGTGTCCGCCTTGGACCTTGGGCAGTTTCGGCACCGAGACAACGTGGTCGGGTTTGCCGTAAATGTTCGAGCCTTTAAAAGTCGTGATAAAGCGGCTGATGGGCATCTGGGGTTTGTAGAACTTCATCCCATCGTCATCCACGATCAGGGCCCCGCGGTCGCCATAGAACTCGTAGCGCGACGTGTTGGGGATTTGCGTCGTGTTCCAGTGCAGGATGCCCTGGCAGCCATTGGGGTATTCCAGCAGGGCGCTGGCTGTGTCCTCAACGGGGATGCGGTGCTTCTGCGAACGGTTCACCGCCCACACGCGCGAAGGCATGCCGCTCAAGTAGATCATCGTGTCGATCGGGTGCGGGGCCTGGTTCACCAGCACGCCGCCTTCCTCGCCGTCCCACGTGCCCCGCCACGCCGCACTGGCGTAGTAACGCTGTGCCTTGAACGCACTGCCCTCGCAGACAATTCGGTATAGCGGCCCGAGCATGCCGCGGTCGATCATGCGTTTGGCCTGCACCACCCAGGGGGCCTGCCGATGCTGAAAACAGACCCCGATCTTGAGCCGCGCCTTGCGCGCCGCCTCGACCATTTTGTGCCCCTGGCTGAGTCGACCGGCGATGGCTTTTTCCGTCAGCACGTGTTTGCCGTGCTTGATGGCTGCCAGCGCCTGGGCCGGATGCAGCGGATGCGGCGTGCCGATCATCACCGCGTCGATGTCGGGATCGGCGCAAAGCTTGCGGTAGTCGTGGTAGGCCCGCACGCCCAGCTCGGCGGCCATACCCTCGAGCTTCGGCACGTCAATGTCGTTGACGGCCACCAGTTCCGCCCGCGACTTGTTCGCCAGGACGGCCTGGACGTGCGTTCTGCCGATCACTCCAGCGGCGCCGATAACGCCGAATCGAATCTTTCGTCTTCGCTTCGCCATGAGCCTTTCACTCGCCTTTCGCAGCTTGTGTTGTTGCGTGCATGAACCGCACCGCGCCTTCCCATAGTTCGTTCAGGCGGGACTGTCAAGATTGCTGGTCGGCTTCACCCGGTTGCAGCACTACGAGGCAGGCGGCTCGGACGCTTCTTCGGTCGCGCCTTGATCCGCTTGGGATCCGGCAGGCGGGTGCGTCGACGAGGCTGCCGCCTTGGGTATGATTCTCTGCGAGACGCCGGCCAGCACGTCTTCAAGGTAGCCTTGGATGTGTCTGCGCCGCGTTCGGCGCGCGAACCACAGGCCGGGCCCGCGTATGGTCGCGTTGAGGAACACCCTGCTTCGCCCATGGGCCAGCCCGTAGACCGTGACCGCTACCGACGCCTGCCACAGCCGTCCGGCCAGCAGCACCGAGATGCGCGGCGGAATGACCGAGTCGGGACGATGACCACGCCTCTTTCCAGTCAGACGCACTTGGCGAATCGATTCAAATCGCGCCACCGGCGACGTCCATCCCGGCTCGTCCGCCAGGACGCGCATCACGTCCGCTTGCTCGGCGTCTAGTGTGGCCTCGGTGTGGATAAACATGATCTCATGGCGCCGCCAACTGCGCCTCAATGATCGGACCGCCGAGCCTGGCTGAACGGCACCGCAGCAGAAAACAACCCGCCCACGCTCGGCCGCGTGTCAGTGTACGCCCGGCGTGGGTGCTCGGCAAGCTGGGGTGCCGGACGGACAGGTACAGTGTCTAGGGAGTCGCGACGCCAGCAAGCGGCCTCGCCTGGCTGGCGAAAGGGCGATTAGTGCTGTCGGTAGATGATTCGGCCCCGGCTGAGGTCGTAAGGCGACAATTCCACGAGAACCCTGTCCCCCGGAAGGATGCGAATGAAGTACTTGCGCATCTTGCCGCACACGTGGGCGAGGACCTCGTGTTCCATCTCGCCCTGCTGCGCCTTGACTCGGAACATGCCGTTGGGCAGGGCTGCGACGACCGTTCCCTCTAACTGAATAGCGCTTGTTTTAGCCATCCGTACTCCGACGTCGTGCAGACCCGGCAGCGAGCATGTATGCCCCGGTCGGTACGCTTCGACCGTCATCCGCCTCATTCGGTCGGCTCGCCCCAAGCACGACCTTGCCTGATGGCACTCGCGTCACCGCTCAGGCCTTTCGAGACAGCCTGGATATGGGGCACTCCACAACAGTCGTATGCCCCCGCCCACGCAAAGCTGCCCTGCAAGACCGAGCAGACGATGTGCACTTTAGCATCGCCGTTCGCTAATGTTACAGAAGTTCACCTTCCATGGCAACCCCCATTGGCCGGCCGACGTGTAGAATATGGCTCTGACCGGTCTGGCCCAAAGCCCCGCCGACGCCTGGCCAGGGTGGTACGTTGTCGCGGCCCGACGGTTGACCGACCGAAACGGGACAGCTAACATGAATAACTTGTGCTGGATTGAGGCGCGGTTGACCACCCGACTTACCTGCATCCGGGATATCCCTCCTCATCAAGGAACGGCCTGATGGAACTGGGTTGCCGAGCGAAGCACGATCGATTCCTGCCTGACGGTGCGTACCAAGACCTGGAGCACCGACTTGGCCGGTTCGATCTGGCCGACCGTCCGGTGGTCGTGGTGTACGCATTCGATCGCTCGACGGTGATGCTGCCCTATCTACTGGCCAACCAGTGGATGGCCCCGGCGGGTGCACGGGCGATCGGCGCCAGCCTGGCGGCCGCCGGCTTCGATAGAGTCCGCATTGTGCTCCAGCAATGGACGCCCAACTTCGACCCGCGCGTAGCCACCTTCGACGGGCGTCCTATCCAAATGCTGTGCATCTCCAGCATGCAGATCCATTCGGCTCGGGCGATCGAGCTGGTACGGCAGGCCCACGAACTCGGGCCAGACAGGCCGCTGATCGTCGTAGGTGGGGCGAAGGCGATCTACGAACCCCACGGTTTCTTCTGGCTGCCGCCGGAGGGCAAGGTCGAGGCCGATGTGGCCGTGCTGGGCGAGGAGTACGTCTTCCTGGCGATGCTCGAACGTGTCCTCGCCTCGACCGGACAGACCGAGACGTTGCGTCAGGGCTTCGAGCGGGCCCGTCGGGAAAGGTTGCTTGAAGACGTTCCGGGGCTGGTGTATCGCGCAGAGGATTCTGCACCGAATCGCCCCACGCTGATCCATACCGGCGTGCAGCGGCTGGTTCGCGACTTCGACGAGCTGCCGGAACCCCTGGTGGGCTATCGGCTGCTGGAACGGCCCCATCGCGGCAGAAACCTACGGCCCAGGCCACTGGCGTTACGCCGAATGCGTTGGAACTCGTTTTACGCCTCGTTGGTGATCACCCGCGGTTGTCGGTTCAATTGCGAGTACTGCCCCATACCGGCCTACAACCAGCGGACCTGGCGGTACAAGAGCCCTGCGCGGCTGGTGCGAGAGATTCAGGACATACACAAGCATACCGGCATTCGGCACTTCTTCGGCACCTGTGACAACTTCTTCAACAAGCGCGAGACGATCCAGACGTACTTCGAGGCCATGGCGCGGGCGAAGCTGGACGGGGGCCGAAGCTTCGGCGACACGATTGATTTCAGCACGGAGGCCACCGAGATCGACGTGTATCGGCACCGCGACCTGCTGCCTCTGGCCCGTCGCGGCGGCCTGCGAGGCCTGTTCTTCGGCATCGAGGACCTCGACGCCAACCTGGTCAACAAGGGCCAGACCCCCACGGTAACACTGGAGCTGTTCGAGCATATGGTTCGGCTGGGCATCAGCCCGCAGGTCCTGATGATGCATTATGAGCGTCAGCCGCTCCGCGGCGCGGCAGGCGGTGTCGTGGGGCTGTTCGACCAGGTCGATTTTCTCCATCGCCATGGGGCCGTGGGGTATCAGTGCACCATTTACAGCCCAGCCATCGGCACCCGGGCTTTTGGACCGGCCCTCGACGAGGGGATGGTGTTCCGCAAAGTGGCGGGCCAGATGGTGCCCGATTCCCACTACGACGGCAATCATGTGGTGGCGTACACGGGTGATAAGCCTTGGCAGCAGCAATGGAACGTGCTAAGGGCCTATGCCCGGTTCTACAATGTGCCCAACTTAATCAAAGCGATCTTCGTCCGTCGTGATCCGTGCCGGAAGACGCGTATCATTGACCAGTTGATCGGGCTGGGCGGCCTGCCTGTGACGTTTTTGCGTCACCTGCGGTGGGTTCGCAAGCTCAAGAAGGGCCCCATCATCCGCTGGCCGGGCATGCCTACACTGCCGTTCCCCGTGATCCATGTGGGCGACGGACCTGAGCCCGGGGGGCTGATCCAGATGGGTGTGCGCAAGGTGGATCCGAACTCGGTGGCGGCAGCTCGCGCGGCAACGGCCTAGGACGCAGGCCCCTACTGGCGCGCCAGTGGTCGTAAAGGCTTACGCTGGCCCGGAGCGCCACTGCCCCAATCGTTTGAGTGTCTGGCGGCGCAGCCGTGTGAACGGGGCGGAAAGTCGTCTGTAAAATCGGACCGATTGAATCCCTCTTTCCCACATCTGTTCGTGTTCCGGGCGCAGGAGATCGGGGCGGTGTTTCTTGATGTGTTTGGCCAGATGGTAGAGATCGCCCTGTTGTAGGCGTCGGAGCAGCCACCGTGCCGGCATAGGGAGGGGACGGTTAGTGTGAGGCCAATGGAAGCTGATCTGAAAATCGATCAAGTAGGGTCGGCCGTCGTCGCCGACGATGATGTTTTCTCGCTTGTTCAGGTCAACGTAGGCCATGCTGCGGCGGTGAATCTCATCGATCTGGGCCTGGAGCCGGTCGAAGAAGCGTTCGTTAACCCATTCGTGGCGTCGAAGAGGGTGGCCCGGCACGTAGGCATGAAGCAGACCGGTCTTGCCCCAGCGGCCCCAATAGGCAGGGACAGCCTCAAGATCCTGAAGCCGCTGATAGATTTCGGCCTCCCTGCGGGCCAGCCAGCGTCCCAGCCAGGCCAGAGGCAGCCCGAACAACTCGGCCTGGCGCCCGAGCTTGAGGACCAGCTTGCCTGCGGGGCCCTCGTAGAGGCCGGTGGCTGCGAAGAAGTCGTGTTTGAACGTTGCTGCCCGCCTGTAGGTCTGGCTTTGAAGCAGAATTTGCTCGGGCAATTCCCGACGCCCCAAGGCCCGGAGCCATGTATCCGTTTTCTGGGGTGTTTGAGTCATCAATGCAGGATTCCGCCCGCTGGGTCCTTGAAGCAGGACTGGAAAAATTAAAGTAACAGCGCTTGACAGGAACTCCGATTGTCGGTAAATTCTAGCCCTGAGGCGCTTGGCAAGATCTAAGATCGTCGGTGAGGTATGTTGCGCCCTGCGACTCTCGGGTAGCCTCTGTCGGGCCGGTGGTTTCCCGACTGACGGTCTGCCTACAATAGCGAGAGGAAGCGAGAAGTAAACGCGGTAACGTAAGTCTGCTCGATGGCTTGTGACAGTGAGTGTAGAGAGTAACGGTTGTCCAATGCGGGTTGTCCTGTCGGGTCGGGGGCCAACGCGGAGCCGGATTGCCGTCCATCCGGTCTTTACGTGGGCGCGCGGGAGCGTGGCGCTGGGTCCTGACGCGAGCAGGCAAGTTTGTGTGCGTAAGTCTTTCAGGGTAACAGGAGCTTGGGTTAGCGAACTGTCGCTGGCGGGTGACGCGGCACGCCGAACTGTTAGCATCGCGTATCGGTTCTTCGCGACGGACGGGCTGACGGGTACGGTCGTGTGATGTCGATGTTCAGCGTGCCCCATGGGGCAGTTCGCTGGTCCGGTTGAGAAGGGGCCATGTTTCGTTCTAAATCTTCAGTGTATGCATTACTAGCGGTTTTGGAGATCGCCAAGCGTCATGCGGGCGGTGACAAGGGCGGCGTGCAGGCGGGACAGATTGCCGAGCAGTACAAGCTCCCGGCTGCCTATGCAGCAAAGGTCATGAGCCAGTTGGCGCGGGCGAAGGTTCTCAAGTCCGAGCGGGGACCCCGCGGTGGGTTCCGCCTGCAACGAGCGCCGGGCCAGATATCGCTTCTCCAGGTCATTGACGCGGTCAACGGTCTGCAGGACGGCTTCCGGGACTCGATCGCTTCCGGGGCCTCACGGAACGTGCGGCGCGGGCTGGCAGAAGTGTTCAAGTCGGCCACGCAGGACGTCCGCAAGTCGCTGGATTCGGTCTCGGTGGGCGATTTTCTGCGCAAGTGGGCCCGCTAGTCGACTGAAGTGTCATCTGCCACGGACGGTCCGGCAGGTGATGCTGGCCTGACAGCGAGGCGCTGCGGGTGGGTTTGGTGCGCGCGTACGTGTCCAGGCTCCGGCAGGCGTTCGGTCGATGGCCCGTCGCGGGGACGGCACCTGCCGGGCGTCCGTAACTGGGCGGCAGGTTCCCAAAGGCATAGGCGCGCCAGCCGGGCCGTCGGTTTGCGTGCGCGCTGCATGCTGGCTTACCCGGTTGACCACAACGGCACCGAAAACTAGGATATAGTGTCTACGGACCAGAGCATTTGACGGCCGTTTTGCTCGAAAGGGTGGAACGTTTGCCCCATTCGCGCGCCGGCAGCTTTGACGGCAAGCTCGTTGAGGGGCTGGAATATGCCTACGCTGTACATATTGCAGGGGCCGGACAAGGGCCGCACCTTCCAGACGCACGATGAGGCGGCCCTGGTGGGGCGATCCGCGGACGATATCCCCCTGACCGATCAGACCGTCTCTCGGAGGCACGCGTGCCTCCGCCCGGAAAACGGGGCATGGTTCCTCGAGGATCTGGGCAGCGCCAACGGCACCTACGTCAATGGGGTGCGGATCACCAAGCCGCAATCCCTCAAGCACGGTGACCAGATTCGTGTCGGCAGCACGCTTTTGGTCTATGCCGGTGAAGAAAGCACCTCGAAGCTGAAGCCAACGTCGCTGCCAACGGGGCTGGTGGACCTGGACGCGGGCTCCAAGCAGTTGGACGCTTCGATCGTATCCAGCATGCGCAGCAACGAGGACAGCGTGATTATCGCTGCCCCCGAGTTGGCGGAGGCTACGCGCAGCCTGCACGTCATGTACGAGTTGGCCCAGGTGATCGGGTCGGGTGTGTCGACGGACCGGCTGCTCGAGCGGGTCATGGACATCATCTACGACCAAGTGCCGGTCGACCGCGGATTCGTGCTTCTGGTCGATGCAAATAGCGGACAAATGGTGCCGCGTTTTGTGCGATCGCGTTTGCCCGATGAGCAGGAGGAGCACGAGCGTATCATCGCGTCGCGAAAGATCATCGATCACGTCGTCAAGCGCCGCGAAGCCGTCCTCTGCACCAACGCCATGACCGACCAGCGATTCGCCGAGAAAAAGGATGGCAGTATTCACTCTTACGGTTTACGCAGCGTGATCTGCGCTCCCATCAGTGCACGCGACCGCGTGCTGGGAGCCATTCACATCGACTGTTCGATGTCTGCCCACACGTACAACGAGGAGCAGCTACGGTTGATCACGTCGATCGGATATATGGCAGGCTTGGCCATTGAGAACGGTCGTCTGCTGTCGGCGCGTGTGCAGGGCGAGCGGCTGGCCGCGGTCGGTGAGGCTGTCGCCTATTTATCGCACTACATCAAGAACATTCTCCAGGGCATGCGCTCGGGGGCTGATGTCATCGAACTCGGACTCCAGCGCCGCAACTTCACAGCGCTGGAGCGCGGCTGGCAGGTGATGTATCGCAACATCGACCGCATCTACAACCTGTCGATGAACATGCTGGCGTTCAGCAAGCAGCGCCAGCCGCGCATCGAGCAGCTTCAACTCAACAAGGTCGTGCAGGACGTCGTCGATCTGGCCCAGCGTCTGGCGGACGACCGGAAGGCCATGCTTCTCTTCGAGCCGGCCGAGTCGTTTCCCCCCATTCCGCTGGATCCCGACGGAATCCATCAGGTGCTGCTGAATATCGTGACCAACGCCATTGAGGCCGTGGAGCCGGACTCCGGTATTGTCAACGTCAAGACCCACTACGACGCGGCCAACCAGCAGGCGCTGATCACGATCGGCGACAACGGTCCGGGCATACCTGAGGACCAGCTCCACAGCATATTCCAGGCGTTCCGGTCGACAAAAGGACACGCCGGCACGGGGCTGGGGCTGGCAGTGGCCCACAAGATTATCGATGAGCACGGCGGCCGCATCACCGTCAGCTCGGTCGTCGGCGAGGGGACGATCTTCGAGATTGGTCTGCCGATTGGCCAGAGGCGTATCTTCGACAGCGGGGATACCCACGGGCCGGCGAGCTGACCGCGCTCAGGGCTGCGAATACGGTCTGGGGGCGTATGCACAAACACCGCCAAAAAGTCCGATAAATGAAGACGTGCGTCAGTGGGCGCAACAGTTTGCGTGCGCGCTGCGCCGGGCGTGAGGGTGATCGTCGTCATACGGCGTCGCCGCGTGACGCAGCAAGCTACGGGGAGGTAGCTGTGTTCGTCAAGTCGATGTCTGCATGCCTGGCGTTGCTTGCGCTGATGACGTGGCCTGCCAGGGGGGATACGTATCATGTCAACGGCGCCTGCGGCAACGATGCCTGGAGCGGCCTGCACGCCGACTGCGACGACCCAAACGGAATGGACGGCCCGAAGGCGACGATTCAGGCAGCCGTTGACGTGGCTGCCCCAGGCGACGTGGTTGTTGTGGTAGATGGGGTCTACACGGGAGACGGCAACCGGGATATCGACTTGGGCGGCAAGGCAATCACCGTCCGTAGTGCCAACGGCCCAGCGTATTGCGTAATCGATTGTCAGGGCAGCGAATCGAATCCGCATCGCGCATTCCACTTTCACAGCGGTGAACAGTTTGACTCGGCCGTCCGTGGCTTCACGATCCGAGGCGGCTACGCTCTGGCCGGCGGCGGCATTCTGTGCGACGACTCGTCGCCCACGCTCAGCAAGATCATCCTGTCGGGCAACGTGGGCGAGTACGGTGGCGGGGCCATCGCCTGCTATGGTTCGTCGCCTGCGATCCTCAATTGCCTGATCTACGGCAACAGCACCGACTGGTATGGGGCTGGCGTCTATTGCAGCGGGGCGGGGGCAACGATCGATAACACGACCCTTGCGTCCAACAGCGCCTCGCTCAACGGTGGTGCCGTCTACTACGACGCCGGTGAAGACGCCGCCACGATTGGCAACAGCGTCGTCTGGGGTAACAACCCCGACCAGATGAGTGGACTGGTAGAGGTTACCTACAGCGACATCGAGGGCGGCTGGACGGGGGCCGGCAATATCAACCAAAACCCACTGTTTGCCGACGCCAGCGGCGGCAACTACCGCCTGAGTGCGAATTCGCCCTGCATCGACGCGGGTGATCCGAACTTCGTACCCCCGCCCGGCAACGAGACGGATCTGACCTACAGTCCTCGCGTGCTCGATGACGGCGTGGACATGGGCGCGTACGAGTATGTCCCCTCAGGCGGGAGGCTGATCTGCGTGGACGACGACGCCAGCGGCGATCCGGCGCCGGGCGATCCGGCCGTCAGCGACCCCAACGAGGACGGCACACACCTGCATCCATACGACGCGATTCAGGAAGCGGTTAACGCGGCCCAGAGCCGCGACACCATCGAGGTCCTACAAGGAACCTACACGGGACCGGGCAACTACAACATCGACTTTGGCGGTAGGGCCATCGTCGTAAAGAGCGGCGATCCGAACGATCCCAACATAACGTCCGCGACGATCGTCGACTGCCAGGGAGCGGGCCGCGGCTTCGTTTTCCAGAGCGGCGAAGATCCCAACGCCCTGCTGGAGGGTTTCACGATTACCAACGGTCTGGCCACTGGGACGTTCCCCGCCGACTGCGGCGGCGGCATCTATTGCAGTGGGGCGTCACCCACGATCCGAAAGAACCGCATCAGCAGCAACACGGCTGAGCATCGCGGCGGCGGCATCTACTGCACGGGTGCGTCGATGCCTACCCTTACGGGAAATCAGATTACGGCAAACGATGCTGACAGCGGCGGCGGCCTGGCCTGCGTCGGTGGGTCTTCAACTGCCGCTTGGCACAACACGTTTTCGGCTAATGTCGCCGCCGGATGCGGGGGCGCTGTGTACTGCGATCAATCGTCGCCGAGCATCGTGAACAACATCTTCACGCAGAACCAGGCCTACAGCGGCGGCGCGCTGGGTTTGGACGACGGTTCGTCGCCCCTTCTGGCGAATAACCGGATCACGAGCAACACCGCGACTTATCGCGGAGGGGGAATTTACTGTCAGGTGGATTCGCAGCCTCTCGTGGTGAGCAACACCGTTGCCCACAACGCCGCAGCGGCCGGCGGGGCCATGTACACCTTGCTGACGTCGGCAACCGTGACGAACAGCATCCTTTGGGCTAACTCGCCGGGCCAACTCGTCGGTACCTTCGCAGTTAGTTACAGCGACGTAGAAGCCGGGTGGACAGGACAGGGCAACATCAACGAAGACCCGCTGTTCGCTGATCCCAACGGGGACGACTACCGCCTGCTTGCCGCGTCGCCGTGCATCGATGCAGGCGATCCGAATTTTGTGCCGTCGCCGGGGGCTGAAACCGACTTGGACGGCAACGCTCGCGTGATCAACCAGCGGGTGGACATGGGGGCCTACGAGTCGGCTTCGCCCGTCAGCGTGGTGTTGTACGTCAACGCAGCCTGCGGCAGCGACGCCTGGAGCGGACTTAAGTCAACCTGCGGCGACCCCAACGATCCGAACGACAGGGGAGGCCCCAAAGCGACCATACAGGCGGCGATTGACGCCGCCGCAGCCGGCGACGTGATCGTGGTGGCTGACGGCGTCTACAGCGGACAGGGCAATCGTGACCTCAACCTTGCGGGCAAGGCGATCACTCTACGTAGTGAGAACGGCCCGAGTGCCTGCGTCATCGACTGCGCCGGCAGCCAGGCCGAGCCCCACCGCGGCTTTGTCTTCGACAGCGGCGAGGGGGCCGGCTCGGTGGTCCGCGGCTTTACGATCGTCAATGGCTATGCCGGCACGGGTGGAGGCATTCTCTGCACCGACGGCTCGTCGCCCACGCTCAGCAAGCTCATTCTCACGGGCAACGCAGCGCAGTACGGGGGCGGAGCAATCGCATGCCTCGACGCCTCGCCGACGATTGTGAACTGTCTGATGTCGCTCAACACGACGGAGTATTACGGGGGCGGCATGTATTGCAGCAACTCGGCCGCGGTCGTCGCCAACACCACGGCGGCAGACAATACCGCCGACTTGGGCGGCGGCGGCATCAGTTGCGACGGCACCTCGGTGCAAGTGGCCAGCAGTATCCTTTGGGACAACGATCCGGATGCAATTCGCGGATCACCCGCCGTGACCTACACCGACGTCGAGGGCGGATGGACGGGTGAGGGCAACATCGACGGCAGCCCGTTATTTATCGATCCAAATGATCAGGATTACCGTCTGAGCGAGAATTCGCCCTGTATCGACGCCGGCGATCCGAACTTCGTGGCCTATGACGACGAGACCGACCTGGGCGGCAACCCGCGGCTGGACAACGAACGTGTCGACATGGGCTCTTACGAGTACGCCCTCAACACCGGTCACGTGATCTACGTCGATGACGACGGTCCGCTCGACCCGGCTCCAGGCGACCCCAACAGCAGCGACCCGGCCGAGGACGGCAGCCTCGCGCACCCGTACGACGCCCTTCAGGAAGGGATCGACGGCGCCACCAACGGAGACACCGTGCGCGTGCTGGACGGCACATACACCGGCGCGGGCAACCGACAGATCGACTTCGGCGGCAAGGCGATCACGGTGTGTAGTGCCAACGGCCCGGAGGCTTGTACGATCGACGCTCGACAGGCTGCAAGAGTCTTTGTCTTTCGCACCAACGAGGATCCCAACGCCGTGCTGGCCGGCTTTACCCTCGCCAACGGACTGGCAGACGGCACTTGGCCCGCCAATTGCGGCGGGGGCGTACTTTGCCAGGGCGCCTCGCCGACCGTTCGAGACAACGTCTTCAGCGGCCACACGGCCGACTATGGCGGCGCCATTGCCTGCCTGGCGGGCGCCTCGCCGATGCTGAAAGACAACCGCATCGCCGGCAGCACGGCTACCTGCGGCGGCGCCGTATACTGCGACAACAGCTCGCCTGCAATCACCAGCAATCAGATTACGTCGAACACGGCGGACGACGGCGGAACCGGAGGGCGCGGTGGCGGCATAGCCTGCTACAACGCTTCGTCACCGGCGATATGGGCGAACCAGATCACGTCGAACACCGCGAATTACGATGGCGAGGAAGGCCGAGGTGGCGGCATCCACTGCAATGGGTCTTCGCCGTCCGTTGTAGCCAACAGCTTGGCGGGAAACCAAGCGTACAGCGGCGGCGCGCTGTGCTGCTACGACAATTCCTCGCCGCTTATAGCCAACAATCTGATTGTCACAAACATTGCCGGATATCGTGGCGGGGGCATTTATTGTGAGTTGGATTCGCAACCGACGCTCACCGGCAATACCGTCGTCGACAACACGGCAAGCTCGGGCGGCGCGCTGTATTGCTGGCTGACCTCAGCCGTCGTGAAAAACAGCATCCTGTGGTCGAACAGTCCCGGTCAGATCGTCGGCACGGCGGTCGTGACCTACAGCGATGTGCAGGACGGTTGGACGGGCGCGGGCAACATCGACCAGGTTCCGATGTTTGCCGACGCGGCCGGAGGTGATTATCGCCTGTTGGGCGGTTCGCCATGCGTTGACGCAGGCGATCCGAACTTCGTGCCTCCGCCCGACGCCGACACCGATTTGGACGGGCACCCACGCGCGACCGACGGCGACGGCGACGCGACAGCCGTGGTCGATATGGGGGCCTATGAGTGGTCGTACACCCTCTATGTCGACGACGATGCCGACGGCGATCCGGCTGGGGGCGATCCTAACGCCAGCGACCCCAACGAGGACGGCAGCTTCGCCCACCCCTTCGATGCCATTCAGGAAGCGATCGATAAGGCCGTGACAGGCTACAACATGGTGGTCGTGCTGGACGGAGTTTACTGCGGGCCGGGCAACCGCGACGTGGACTTCGGCGGCAAAGCCATCACCGTGCGTAGCCAGAACGGTCCGGACAACTGCATCATTGACTGTGAGTCCGCCGGTCGCGGGTTCGCCTTTACCCAGGGTGAGGGTGTTAACTCTGTGCTTGACGGCCTGACCATTGTGGCCGGATCGGCCTACGACGGCGGGGCGATCTACTGCGCGTCGGCCGGGCCCACCATCGAGAACTGCATCCTGGTCGGCAACGCGGCTAGTCACTGGGGCGGTGCGGTGTACGGCTGCGGCGGACGAATAAGCAACTGCATCATCGCCGGCAATCGGGCCCAATGGGGTGGAGGCTTGCGGTCCTGCAACGGCACGATCACGAACTGCTTTGTTGCGGGCAACGCAACGCAGTACGACGGCGCCGGCATTGGCCACAGCGGCGGGTCGATCCTCAACTCCGTGATCGTCGGCAACGAGGCCGGCGGATGGGGCGGCGGGCTCTACAACTGCGACGGCGCCCTGCGAAATCTCACGGTTGCCGGCAATCAGGCGTCCTACGGCGGGGGCCTGCGCGACTGCGACGGCACGATCTCCAATTGCATCCTATGGGACAACGTCGCACCCCAGGCCGCGCAGATCTACAACTGCTCGACGCCGACATACAGTTGCATTATGGACTGGTCGGGCGGAGGCACCGGCAACATCGCTGACGACCCGCTCTTTGTATCGATCGGCAGCGGCACGTGGACTGCCGACGGCGCCTATGACCCGAACACGCAACGGATCACATTTGCCGACGTGCTTGCCGGCTGGGGCGAGGCGACGCTCGTCGGCAAGCTGATTAATCCCGACGTGTCGCAGCCCCGTCAGTTGGTCATTGCAGACAACTCGGCCACGACAATTACCGTCTGGGCAGACCGGACGACGATCGAGGATCCCAACGGCCAGACCTGGGTGCACAACGGCGACGGGTATCGTCTGTTCGACCCTCACCTGCAAACAGGATCACCTTGCGTAAACGGTGGCGATCCCAATTTCGTACCGGCGCCGGATGAAACCGACATCGACGGCGACGCGCGCGTCGTGTTCGGGCGGGTGGAGATCGGGGCCGACGAGGTGCCCGCCGTGTCGGGCGACCTGGATGCCGACGGCGACGTGGATCTGGACGACTACAAGGTGCTGGCCGCCGCTATGGGCGGGCCCGAAACAGCTACCGCGAACCCGGCGGCCGATCTGGATCGCGACGGTGACTGCGACCTGGCCGATGCAGCCGACCTGTTCGCCGCCTTCACCGGCCCGCCGTGAGAGTATTGTGGCTTGGGGCGCGATTCCCAGCGGCCGGGGAAGGTTCCGAAAAAATGCGGTTGACAAGCCTCGTTTTTGTGGTACATTTATAGTGAACACGGGAGGCAGCGGTTACGTAATGTCCTTCGGATCGACCAGAGCGTTCATCTACCAGGCGATTATATCGTGCGCGGTAAAGCCGTTTACGGCGAACCACGTTACGGGATGGACGCTTTGTCGCGCCGGTCCGTAGGGCAACGAAAAAAAGCGAGTACCAAGCCCTGCGGACCGACCGGCTCGCAGGGTTTTTTTTCGTTAGGGCCTGTGGTTTATCCAACCGCAGGCCAAGACGGTGTGGTTACGGTTTGGCTTTCCGGAAGCGACCGTCGCCTCGTCGGTCCTTCCGCAAGCCGCCGGGAGGTGTTGGTCATGGTGGATACCCGCGAACTCGATGCGTGTATGGATCGATTGGTAACCGAAGTGGCCAGGTGGAAGGATTCGCGTCGCGATCATACGGAGCTGGACGACCTGCGATATATCCTGACGCGTCACCTTCGTGATTTGCGGCTCGCGCGCGAGTCGGTTGGCGAGCGGCGTCAGCCACAGAGCCCGTCGAGCGGGGCGAGCTTCAATTGACGAACCGTGCCACGCCATGAGGACGGCAATAGTTTTTCAGCGTACCGGCGGTGCCAGGCGGGCGGCGCCGGAAGTCGAAGGAACCTAGACGTTCTAAACAGTGGTGCCTAGGGTCGAAAACCCGCCTGGCGCCGTGAGAACAAGGTTCGGCTTCCGGCGCCCATTTTATGCGCCGGCCACACGGAGGGCGGCTGGACGGGAGATTCCGTTGCACATGTTGGGTCAGTTCGCATGGGGCCGGTGCGCAGCTGGGGTGGCCGCGCCGTTTTGTGTCAACGGAGGGGGAACGCGTGAGCACTGATTCACCCATAGGCGCCGGCGTCTGGAGGTGGCTGGCCGGTGCCGGCTGCCGTCCCGCCTGGCACGAGCCGACCTGTCCGCCGGACGTGCCAAAACGGTGCTGGCGATCGTCACCGGATTCGCATGGTGGTCCGTCAAGGACGGCGGGGGACGACCCACGATCCGCGTGTGTTCGCGCGGGCGGCACGGCGTGAACCTGTGGATGCGTGAGGACGGTGCCCGCGTCGACCGCATCCTGCTGACGACAAACCCCGGCTACACGCCCAGCGGCCGGCCGGAGAGCCCGCGACCGCCCGACATGGCCGCCGACCTGGATGGCGACGGCGATGTGGATCTGGTTGATATGTCGATGTTCGCATCGGAATACACCGGCTCGCGGTAACCGAATCAGTCCATCGTCAGCCCGGCGGCGTGCGAAGGCGCCGTTCTCAGCCTCCAGGGCCAACTGGGCCCGATGCCCCGGCCCGACCGCGTACCCGTCGCCGGGGAACGTGCTATAATCCCTGCTTCTCGTCGACTGCGGGTTCGTACCGTGCCGGCCAGGCCGGCCGGACCCGGCGGCCGACCGTGTGCGAAAGGTTGTTGGCGTAATGAGCGAATATGCAAACGCTTTTCGACAGGCGCTCGAGACGGGACAGTTCATCGTTACCCTCGAATACACCGCGCCCGATCGAAGCGAATCGATAGACGATTTGGTTGCCCTGGCACGCTATGTGGGCGATGAGCCTCGCATCCAGACCATTGGGATCACCGATCGGGTCGTGGGGGAGACGGCCCACGACCCCATCGATCTGGCCGTCCGGGCCGCCGACGTTAGCGGCAAGATGCCGCTCGTCCACCTGTCGGGCAAGAACCACACGCCTGAGGCCATGCGCGGCCGATATGAGCAGATGCTCGCGCTGGGGCTGGCCAACCCGCTGGTCGTCACTGGCGACGTCCCTCGCGTGCAGAAGGAATTCCGCAAGAACGCCGACCTCGACGCCGTCAGCCCCCAGGGGTTCCTCGATTCGGTGCAGGCAGTCGACCTGGCCCGCCAGTGCAGCGACCGGTTCTGCATCGCCGGCGCGGTGACCAGCTTCAAGTACACCGAGCCCACGCTCATGATGCAGTACCTCAAGCTCCAGAAGAAGATCGCGCGCGGCATGGACGTGGTGTTCAACCAGGTCGGCTACGACCTGCGCAAGACGCAGGAGTTGGTGCTTCACCTGCGCTTCACGCGGCAGCCCGTCCCCGCCATTGCCGCGCTGTACTGGCTGACGCCGGCCTTCGCCCGATTCGCCAATCGCGGCGAGGTGCCCGGGGTGATCATCACCGAGGATCTGGTCACGCTGCTCGAGCAGTGGTCGAAGCTGCCCGACAAGGGCAAGGCCAAGCGCGTCGAGATGATGATGCTTCACATTGGTTTGGCCAGGCTGTTCGGCTACGCGGGCGTGCACATCGGCGGGTTCAAGAAGCCCGACACGCTGCGCGAAGTGCTCGACCGCGTCGACGAACTGATGGCCAGCCAGCCCAGCGTCGACGCGCTCTGGCAGCGATGGCTCGACCTGGCCCGGCTGGAGGATGGGCGGGCCGTCCGGTTCGCCCCGGCCGAGGGGTTCTATCTGTTCACTGCCGACTCGAACGGACTAAACACCGACCAGCCGTCGCCCGATGGGCTTGCAGTGGCCAGGCCTATGCGCTTCCGCATGCTGCGGGCCATGCACGACCTGCTCTTTACCGACTTTATGGAGCCGGGCCACGTAGGCCACGCTGTGTCGCGCTTCATCATCCGACACCCCGTGCTGAAAAAGGCCGGCTACCTGTGCGAGCGCCTAGCCAAGACGCCGCTGGTCGGCTGCGAGGGGTGCGGCTCGTGCAGCCTGCCCGAGACCGAGTACGTCTGCATCGAAAGCACGTGCGGCAAGGGCCTGCCCAACGGCCCGTGCGGCGGATGCGACGCCGAGGGCACGTGCGAGGCCTTCCCCGGCCGCGAGTGCGCCTGGGCCGAAATCTACCGCCGTGCCAAGGCCGCCGGCGAGTTGGACCGCCTCGCCGCCACCTTCGTGCCCCCCAAGGACCGCCAGCTCCGCAAGACCTGTAGCTGGATGAACCTGGCGCTGGCGCTCGACCACCACGCGCGAATGGAGCAGGACGACGACCCCGATCAGCACTCGGGTCAGTAAGCGTTGGGGGCGTGTGGCCTCGCGTGACATGCCGCGAGTCGGTTGGTAGGCTACGGTCTGGATTCGTCAGGTTGAGGGACTGACCCGATGGAAATTCGGGAGTTTCAGAAGCTGATCGACCGCATGTACTCGGCGAAGGACCGCCGCCGGGGTTCGGCGGGTACGTTCCTGTGGCTCATCGAAGAGATCGGCGAACTGGCTAACGCTGTCGGTGAGGGCACGCCGCAGCAGAAGGCCGACGAGTTTGCCGACGTCATGGCTTGGCTGGTCACCCTGGCCAACGTCGAGGGCGTCGATCTGGACGAGGCGCTGAGCAAGTACGCCAACGGCTGTCCCGGCTGCGGAAAGATGGTGTGCACCTGCGACGAAAAGCCGTAGCCGACGCGCGACGGCACGCAGTCTGCCGACAAAGGGGTGATGACGATGTTCGATCGATTGGCCAACAGCTTCAAGCTGGTGAGAGCGAGTTTCGGCGTTCTGCGCAAGGACAAGGAGCTGATCGCGTTTCCGATCATCAGCAGCGTCTTGTGCGTGGTGGTCAGCGCGTCGTTTGTCGTGCCGGCCTGGCAGTCGGGGGCGTTGGAGCGGACGGCCGATCAACTTGCCGAGCGCCCCGGCTCGGCCGGCAGCTACATGTGGGTGGTGACGCTGTTTCTTTTCTACTTCTGCAACTACTTCGTGATCATCTTCTGCAACACCGGACTGATCGGGGCGGCCCTGATTCGCCTGCAAGGCGGCGACCCGACGGTGCGAGATGGTGTTCGCATCGCGTTCTCGCGAATCGGCAGCATCTTTCGCTACGCCGTCATTGCCGCCACCGTGGGCTTGCTGCTTCGGCTGATCGAGGGGCGACTTGACTGGGTCGGCAGAATCGTCGCGGCCATCGTGGGCACAGCCTGGTCGCTGGCGACGTACCTGGTGGTTCCGGTGATCGTCTCGGAGCGCAGGGGGGCCTGGCAGTCGCTGAAACGCAGCGCATCGTTGCTGCGCGACACGTGGGGCGAGCAGATCATCGGGAACTTCGGCATCGGCCTGTTTTTCGGGCTCATGGCGTTGCTTGGTTTCGCGCCGCTTCTGGCGATCGGGCTGCTGACGGGCTCGACCTATGGGTGGGTCGCGGCGGCGGTGGTGGCGCTGCTGTACTGGGCGCTGCTGGGCGTGGTAGCGGCGGCCGTCGGGGGGATCTACACTGCGGCTGTCTACCTCTACGCAACGCAGGGGCAGGCCCCGGCTGGATTCGACCCGTCGCTGGTCGAAAATGCTTTCCGCCCCAAAGGTTAGTCGCCCGATCCGTCTGCCGGCTGCGACGACGGGTATACCGTCTTCATACCCGGCGGAGTCGACGGCCCGGAGGTGGGGTACACGGTCCTCATGCCGGGTCGCGTCGTCGGTGCCGGGGCGCTGGTCGGCTGCGTCGTGGTTGGCTGGAGGCGCGGGTCGCTGATGGTGTAAGCGACTTGCCACTTCGGCGGGTCGGCGCCGACCAGTGTGGCGTCAGCGATCGCGGTAACCGGCCCCCGGGGCGACTGGTAGCTGAATCGCATCTGGGTCGGGGTGTCGAGCGTCGGCTGGCCACGCCCGAACAGGGCGTTGAGGTGGCGAACCAAGCCGACGCGGGAAAAGGGCACCGGCGCACGCACGTATTGAACCGTGTGGACGCGCCCCTTTGGGCCCGGCTCGGTCATGGCCACGGACACCGTTTCGGTCACGCCAAGTTGCCGCGCTCGCCGAGCGGTCAGGGCGGGAGGATCGTCGTCCAACCGGTTCGCCACTTCGTCCCACTGCACCGATGCGATCTGCCCAAGTACCTGCTCGGCCGTCATGCCCGTGGTTACGGCAAACCGCTCTGCGCCGACGGCCGAGCGGAACCCAACCACGGCGTAACCGTCGCCACTGCGGCGAATCGTCAGCCTGCGCTTGACCGGTGCTTCGGACGGATCGACCTGCCCCAAAGTCGTCAACAGCAACAAGCCGAATAGGACAGCGGACTTGGTCATGACCTGCCCTCCTAATCCCCGCTTGTCTCGTCCCCGAACAGCTCCGAGACGTCGAGTTTCTTGAACAGCACCTCGGGCTCGCCCAGCTTGTGGCCGGCCGATAGCTCGACCGTCGCCTGGTCCCACGCCAGCGCCGATTCGTCGAGTGCAAGCTGCGCAAGGCACTTCCTGGCCGAGAACGGCAGGAACGGCTGGAGAATCGTCGTCAGCGTCTTGACCGTCTGGAGGCAGACGTTCAGCGTCGTGCCGCACGCCGCCAGATCGTCTTTTCGCTGCACCCACGGCTGCTTGCGGTCGAAGTACGCATTGGCCTCGTGGGCGAGCGACATCGCTTCGTTCAGACCGGCCTTGAAGTGAAACGCTTCGAGCTGCTCGGCCGTTCGCTCCGCAAAGCGCCGGCACGCGTCGAGTTGTTCCAGATCGGCCTGGTCGCGCTGCCCGGCGGGCGGCACCTTGCCGTCGAGATAGCGCTTCGTAAACGTCATCGTACGATTCACGAAGTTCCCGAACGTGCTCAGCAGCTCGCTGTTGTTGCGGTTGATGAACTCGTCCACGTCGAATGCGGCTCGCTGCGATTCGGTGGCGATAGCCGTCAGGTAGTAGCGCAGCGGATCCGGGTCGAAACTCTTGAGATACTCCTCGATCCAGATCGCGTTGCCCCGGCTCTTGCTGACTTTTTCCTCCTCGCGCCCCGGGAACTTGATGTTCAAAAACGCGTTGGCCACGACGTAGGCGGGCAGCTGGTATGTGCCCTCGGCCATGAGCATTGCCGGCCAGATGAGCGCATGGAAGATCGTGTTGTCCTCGCCGATGAAGTGCACGATCTTGCAGTCCCCGCTTTTCCACCAATGCGCGTAGTCCTGCCAACTTCCGCCGTTGCGCTGGCACCACGCAGCCGTAAACGACACGTACCCGATCGGCGCGTCGAACCATACGTACAGCACCTTGCCCTTGGCGTCCGGGTCGTCCAGCGGCACGGGCACGCCCCAGTCCAGATCGCGCGTCATCGCCCGTTCCGGCAGGCCCTCGCGCAGCAGCCCCCGCGAGAAGTTCAGCACCGTCGGCCGCCAGTCGTCGTGTGAGTCGAGCCACTCGGCCAGCGGCTCCTCGAATTTGCCCAGTTGAAGATACCAATGTACCGTCTCACGGACGTGCGGCTTGCTATGGGTGATGGTGCTCACCGGATCGACGAGAAGCAGCGGGTCCATGCTCTTGCCGCAGCCTTCGCATTGATCGCCGAACGCCTCGCCATGTCCGCAATAGGGGCACTTGCCCTTGACGTACCGGTCGGGCAGGAACTGCTCGGCTTCGACGTCGTAGAGTTGTTTGGTCTTCTTCTTGCGGAAGAAGTCCTTCTCGTGGATGGCCTTGAAGAAGTCCTGGCTGATCCGGTTATGCAATTCGACAAACTCGGGCTGGTGCGTGCCGCCGTAGATGTCGGACTCGATCGCCAGCCCCGCAAAGTCAGCGGCCTGCTGGGCGTTATAACGGGCGCTGACCTGCTCGACCGGCTTGCCCTCCTTCCTCGCCGTGATAAGACCGGCCACGCCGTTGTCGTCGCTGCCGCAGATGAAGCGCACCTCGCGCCCGCGGGCCCGCATGTAGCGCACGTAGGTGTCGGCCGGCAGGTACGCACCGGCAATATGCCCCACGTGGAGTCGCCCGTTGGAATACGGCAATGCCGCGGTTACCAGGTATCGCTCGTCACCCATGCTGCCACCTTCTGCTAACGTCCATCCACATGCCTCCGGCCCACCCGCTGCCGTGTGGCCGAACTTGGCGTCCGGGTATTTCGATCATCGGCAGATCGTCGTCGCGTCGTGATCTGCCCGGAAACCGTCGCGCAGTCGCGATTGTAAGGGTCTCGGCCTGCGTAGCAAGCAAAGCCGCGGTCGGCGCTAAGTCGGCGGTTTCACCACCGGTCGGTGCGGAACGGCGAGGCCGGCAGCCCCTCCTTGTTCATCAGGTTGGGCGCCGCCCTCTGGTGCCAGCCGAAGCGGACGGCGACCGGCCGGGTCACCTGCTCGCTGCCGACCACCACCGTGTCGCCGTCGATCTTCGCCTCGGCAGCAGAGAAGTTCTTGTCCTGCCCGGCGATCTCAAAGAAGTTCAACGGCTCACCATCACGCGAGGTCAGACCGCCTCCCACATGGTCGAAGCGGATGCGAATGCGGCCGTCCTCGGTCGACATCGACTCATACAGCGGGCCGGAGTACACGATGCGGTCGCGCCCATACGTTCTGGCCAGTGCCCAGAGCGACAGGCGCCTGCCCACCTCCTGCTTGTTGGTCGGGTGAATGTTGCGATAGTTGCCGATGTCGACCGTCACCGCCATGCCCGTGTTCGGCACCGATAGGGTCGCCGTCTGTGCTTCCCATATCTGCGGGAGAGCCGTCGGGTCGCCGCCAGAGCGATACGGCGCAAGCTGCACGTAGTAGAACGGGAAATCGCCTTGCCCCCACACCTGCCGCCAACCGCCGATCAGGGCCTTCATCTTCTCGTGGTACAGCATCCCGTCGCCCCGATTCGCCTCGCCCTGATACCAGATGGCCCCGCGCAGGCCGAATGGCATCAGCGGGTAGATCATCGCGTTGTACAGGCCGGTGGGCCGCGTGCGATCGTTAAGCGAATGGGCCGGCAGCGCGGGCATGGGCGGCAGCGGCTTGCCATCGCTCCCAGCCTGACGAGCGGATCGCACCCACGCTTCGAACGGACTCAGCAGCGGGACGAGCGCCTCGGCGTAGCGCCGATTCGCCTCGTCGATAACTTCCACAAACTCACCCAGCTTCGGCGTGGCTGCAAAACCCTCGGGCGGGGTCCAAGGCTCGATCATCGTACCGCCCCACGAGCTGTTGATCAGCCCGATCGGCACGTCGAGCTGCTGCTGTAGCGCGCGCCCGAAGTAGTAGCCCACCGCCGAAAAGTTGCGGATGGTTTCGGGTGTGCAGACCTGCCACTCGGCGTCCACGTCGGCCAACGGCAGGCCCGATGTCGTGTTGCGCACCTGAAACAGGCGAATCCTGGAATGGTCGGCAGCTGCGATCTCCTTCTCTGCATCGTCCGCCTGCCGGACCGGCCACTCCATATTCGATTGACCCGAACACAACCACACCTCGCCTACCAGCACGTCGGTCAGGCGGATTGTGTTCTTGCCGCTGACAGTCATTTCGTGCGGCCCGCCGGCCGGCAGTTCGGGCAGGCGAACCTTCCAGCGTCCCTGGTCGTCGGCCTGACCTCTGACGCTATGGTCGCCCAGCGTCACGGTGACCGCCTCGCCCGGATCGGCCCAGCCCCACACGGGCAGCGACATCTGCTGCTGGAGCACCATGTGGCTGCCGAACACGCGTGGCAGCGTCACGTCCGCGCCGGCCACCGAACCGGCCACGTGTAACCATGCAGTTGCCAGGCCAATACCTGTTGCCAAGGTCCATCGTCGACTACCCATCATCTGAACACCTCGCTTGGAATTTCGTGTAACGACCTTTGCCTCTACCTCACGACCCGACCGCATCGGCCGCGCCGGCGCCGGCTATCGCCCCGGGCGGGATTTCGGCCTCACTGGTTTCGGGCCGGCCATACTGGGCAGCCCGGTACTGTAGTCAAGCCGTTCGGGTTCGTCGGGTTCGCGCGGCACCTGGCGGATCATGCCGTCGTCGTGCCACGACGTCGGTGGGATTGCGTCGGTGCGCCAAGGGCGCATTCGCCAGTAGTAGCCCCGAAACGGGTCATGCGTTGTGTTCATCCATTCCAGCAGACGATCGTGTAGGCGGTTGCGGGCCGAAACGTGCTCGGGTGAGTCGATCAGGTTTGTGGTTTCCGACGGGTCGACCTGAAGGTCATAGAGTTCATCGGTGGTCAACAGGTTGATGACCAGCTTGTGCCGACCGTCGAACGCGCAGCGGATCGGCTGGAAGCCGCCGAACCCGTCCTGGCTGACCTCATACCGAGCATACTCCATGAAGATGATTTCGTTTGGTCTGACGGAGGGATCGCGGAACGACTCCAACATGCTTCGGCCCTGCAACGTGCCCGGGTCGGGTACGCCGAAATAGTCCAGTATCGTCGGCGTAACATCGATGTGTGAAGCCGGATGAGGACACACTGTCCCTGCTGGCGCTTGGCCGGGCCAACGAACGAGCAGGGGGATTCGAGTGATCTCGTCATACATGGCCGGGCCCTTGATATAGAGCCGGTGGGACTTTTCCATGTGGCCATGGTCTGACGTGTAGATCACCAGCGCATCGGGACAGTGCCGATCCATCGCATCTAACACGCGTCCGATCTCATAGTCGACAAACGTGTTGCATCCGAAGTAAGCCGGGTTAATCAATTTGCTGCCGGCATGCTCGCCGGCAAGGCGTTCCCGGGCCCACAGGCGGATGTGCTCAGGTTTGTCATCGAGTGTGTCATGCACGTTGGGAGAGAGGGGAAACTCGTAGTCGGCGTACATATCCCAGTATCGCTTTGGGCAGAGGTAGGGGCCATGCGGCTCGTCATACGAGACGACGAGGAGAAAGTCGTTCTGTTCGTGACGCCGCAGGAAATCGATGGCCCGATTGGAACAACGATGTCCGAATGTGAAGTCGTCAGGTATGTCATCCTGAATCGTTTTGCCCTGACGGGAACGGGTGCGATCCTCGGGCGAAAGCTCGTCGAGGTAGTTCCGCATGTCATACCAGTAGCGATCATCCCAGCCGTCGGGGCACCGACCAAGGCCGAAGTAATCGCTGGTGTCGAGGTGCCACTTGCCTATGTAGGCCGTTTGGATGCTGGTGGCCCTCAGCCGCTGGCCGACGGTCCGAATGTTCCGGCCCAACGGCATGTCGTTGCCCCAACTGCCGTTCGTGTGCGGGTAGGTGGCGGTAAACAGGGCCGACCGGGCGGGCCCGCAGACCGGCTGGCAGGTATAGGCACGGTCGAACCGGATACCGCTGGCGGCAAGACGGTCCAGGCTGGGTGTCTGCAGACCGGTCTGGCGGTAGCAGTTGAGCATGTCCCAGCGTTGGCTGTCGGTCATGATCAGTACGACCTGGCGGCGTTGTGGCATGGCATTCTCCCTGCGACCCGACCGCGTCGGGCGCGAGAAGTCAGTGTATGGCAAGGGGACGGTGAGTGAAACAGCGCGTCACTTCGCCATGGGGAGGCAGTACCGGACACGGAGCCGATAGATCGGATCCGGGCAGACGTCATGCGTTAGCCTGCGGACGCGGTAACGTACAGTAGGCTGTCAGAAGCGATTCGGCTTCGCCGGCTCAGTGGATCGACCTGAAAGGCAAGGCGTGCTGTTTTGGCTCGACCGCGACAAGAAAGTTACGCAGATCGTGGTATTCCGTGCAAAGGGAGCGAAGGCAAGCTAGTTCTGGCCCTATTTCCACGCCGCCGGTTTGGGCTTGCATCTGGCGGCTGGTGCGGGTCGCGCGATTGTGGAGCGCGCGACGATCTTCAGGTATGAGCTATTCACCGTCGGCGCCGAATGAGGATGTTGGTGGGCCGACGGACGGATTTGCCTGCTAGTAGTCTCGAATTACCATGCCTACCGAGGGCGTCATGCCGAATCGGGTGTAGAAACGCTGGACCTCGGGGTCGCACGTCAGGTCGATGGCTGGGATTCCTTTGAGCTTCTCGAGCATCCTCGTCACCAGAGCGGCTCCGATCCCTCGGTGTCGGTAGGCCGGCAGGACCTCCAGCAACGGTATAAAGGCGGCCTGTATCCCGTCCGTCATCGCCGTCACAAAGCCGACGACGCGTCCGCTGTCGCCATCGACACCCAACACGATGTGATCGCTGCCCTCCAGGATCTTCATGTGTTGCTCGGGCGTGCGAGGCTCGGTCCATCCGTCGAAAAAGCCTTGCAGCATTTCGGCCGACACCCCTTCCAGCGATTCGATGTAGCGAATCATTATGCTTGGCATTCCTCTGAAAGAAAGGCCTGTGGTCCTCAGGTGCGGGACGGCCATCACTCGCCCGTCAACCTCATCTCACACCCATCAAGGTCGTGACGCACTCGCTTGCACCTCTGAGAAGGAATGCGCCGGCTGTTGGGCCATTCGACTACTGCGTCATCTGCCACCGCCCTCGACGTGGCTTGGGCGAGTCGCAGTCTCAGCCGGTATCACTGATATTGGGAACTCCTCTTGCGAGTTCCATTGCAGTAGTCCGGGGTCTAGCGAGATCGTCTGCCATTTGTTCTCAAACGCCCGGACACTGTGCTTCCCGTCGAAGGAGACTTCCGTCGTCTGGGTGCGACCAGTGCCGTTCTTCGGTTTGAAGGTCCATTCCACCCGGTATACGTCACTCCCACCGTCGTGACGGAGGAAGCACCACTCGATGTTCGATGTCCAGTCGACCTTGGCTGGGTCCCCGTAGTCGAATCCACTGTCCATCGAGCCTTCGCGTTCCAGGTTCCGCTGGCCACCTGTTCCGGAACCGTAGCTGTCGACATGAGAGACAACTCTGCCCTCGAGTCGAGGATCGGCTGGCGTTCTGTCGCATCCGGCTACGAGCATGATCCCCAGTAGCGTGGCGAGGCTCAGTATGGCTCTTGTCATCGTAATCACTCCCGATGGCTGGCGGCTCAGCGGTGCAGCTTGTCCGCATCCGTGTTCGCCGCTGGTTGGCAGATCCTCTGTTATCCGAGATTTCCCATTTGCTGCCTCCGAAGCCGCGATTATACCGAGATCTTGGCCGGATTTCGGGGCCGAGCGAACATTCTGACGAGAATGCTTGCGTTTGAGCGCAGAATCCGGCCCATCTCGCCTTAAGAGGTGCTGCGGCGGGCGTTTGCGCGTCACGCGGCGCAGCAACAACCGTCCGCTGGCTGGGATCGTCATGTGCTTCGCCCTATCGCGACACTCAGCCACGCTGCACCGACGGCGAGGGCCTCGCGGTACTGCGGCGCAAGAAGCCTGCACTGGTCCAAGGCGTCCCTCCCAGGACTGCCCCTCAGCCAGCAGGCGACGGGCACGCATAAAGTCATCGCGTATGACGTCATTGGCGATCCCGTCGCACGCCATCGTCAACATGTGGACGACGGACGTGTTGCCCATGCCCGTTGTCAGCGACAGGTTGCGGAAGAACAGGTTCGTGGCCCAGGCGAGTTCGACCGCACGGACGATGCGCATGTTCAGCTTCAGTCCGTACCAGGGCCGGCGCATTGGCCGCCACCCCCGCAGAACGTATAGGACAAGTGCGACCAGGACGCATGGCATGATCTCGCGACGGACCATGTACCCTATTCGGTAGCCCTCTCCGAACCATGCCAGCATGGCCGCCCGAACCAACCACCCGAACGAAAAGATGATCGCGGGATACAGCCACAACTCCCGGACGCCGCGGGCCATCGGCAAGAGGCGCCGGCAGTGTTCCGCGAGGTCATCGAACGCTTCGGACAGCCGACCCGCCTGCTCGCCGCATCGAACGGTGGCCGTGTAGAAACGAGGGAAAGGGCTGCCGCCGGCCTGCACGGCGTCGCCGAGGCTTTCGCCCTCAAGAATCTGTACTCGCCCATCGTCAGACCACTTGCGCAGCGGCCGCCACGCCGACCGCGAGCCGCACAGCTCCAGCGCCCGAGCGGGTTCCATGCCGCTGCCGAGGCACCGGGCCATCAGCCCCGAAAACGCCTCCAGATGTTGCAGGAATCCTCCCATTCAAAAGCCCCACTCGATCGTGTGGTGGTTCGGCGCCCGAACGGTAACGTGGTCCGACCGAGATTTGAAGTGCGGACCTGCTGAAGATGGTTGTGCTGTCGGATCGCTTTGAGGCGGGGCTGCGAAAGGTTGCTGTTTTTTCGCCCTGCCTCGCCGGCTCCCCCTCATCTGAATGGCGAAGCCGTGCGCCTCGCCGTCCGATAAGCAGTATCGCCGATCGGCATCAGCTGACCAGGCCCCGTGAGCGTAGGAACTCTCGCGCCACGTCGGCCGGGGAACGCTTTTTTTCGTCCACTTCGTAGTTGAGCTTCTGCATCTGCGAATCGTCGAGCTTGTCGGCGAGGCCGTTTAGGGCGTTGCGAAGCTCGGGATGAGCCTGCAACACCGCCGAACGCACGACCGGCGCGGCGAAGTAGGGCGGGAAGAACCGTTTGTCGTCCTCCAGCGGCACCAGGTTGTAGGCCGCGATGCGACCGTCCGTCGCGAACGCACAGATCACGTCGACCTCGCCGGCCGCCAGCGCCTTGTACATCAAACCCGCATCGAGTTCGCGCACCGAGCCGAACTCAAAGCCGTATTTCCGCTTCAAGCCTGGGTAACCGTCCGGCCGTTCGACGAACTCGGCGGTGAATCCGGCTTCCAGTGACGGTGCTTCGCGCTTGAGGTCGCTCACCGTCTGCCAGTTTTTCGCCTGCGCGTCGGTCTCGCGCGCAGTGATAGCGTAGGTATTGTTGAATCCGAGCGGCGAGAGCCACTCACACTTGAATTGCTCCCGATACGCCTTCGCCACAGCGCTATACGTTTCGTCAGGTGTGGCCAGAACCTCACGCTTAAGAATGGTCGTCAGCGCCGTGCCCGTGTACTCGGGATACACATCGATCTCACCGCTAACCAGCGCGCCGTGACAGATCATCGTACCCCCCAGATAGAAATTCCGCTCGACGGCTAGATCCGTCTTGCCCTCCACCAACTGGGCGAGCAGTTCGCCCAGAATGAACTGCTCGGTGAAGTTCTTGGCCGCGATGCGGACGTGAACTTTCGTCGCGTCGGCGTCGCGCTTGCATCCCGCCAAAGGCGAGACGGCAGCAAGGCCGCATGCCGTCGCCAGAGCGACTACAACGGCTCTGATCAGGCGGTGTTTTCCATTCACTCGCACAGGGCGCTTGCCTGCACACATAACTTCTGCCTTCCTGCGGGTAGATTGGCCCGCTTCCATACATACTGAGGGGCGACGCACATCCGTGCGAGCGACGTCTCACGTAGCCGGTGTCGTCTGTTGCGGTCGACGCAGCAATCGCTCAATCAAACCGATAGCAGCGTCGACGAGCAGCGCCAGCAAAGCAGCGGGAATTGCTCCCAACAGAATCAGCCGTGTGTTGTTTAACGCCAAGCCACGATTGATGAAATCGCCCAGACCGCCCGCGCCGATGAACGCCGACAAGGTGGCAATCCCCACTCCGATCACCGCAGCCGTACGCACGCCCGCAACGATGACCGGCACGGCCAGGGGCAATTCGACCATCAGCAGTTGCTGCCGATTCGTGAATCCCACTCCCTGGGCCGCCTCGAGTATGTCGGGAGCAACCTCCGACAGACCGGTATACGTGTTGCGAACGATGGGCAGCAGGGCGTAGAGCGTCAGGGCCGCGATGGCCGGCTTGGCGCCGATGCCCAGGAAAGGCAGCAGGAACGCCAGCATCGCCAAGCTTGGTATCGTCTGCACGATGCCCACCACCCCCAGCACCGGGCGCCTCGCCACCGCATTACGCGTGATCCAGATGCCCAGCGGCAGTCCGATCAGGACGGCCAAACCGGTCGAGACGCCGGTGAGCACCAAATGCTCCAGCGTCTTCTGCCACAACTCCGGCGCCCGCGCCGTCAGGAACGCCCACAGCGATTGTTCGTTCATTGCCGGTGTTCCTCGAACGCCGACAGCTGCTCGGCGGCCTTGGCGAACAAATCGCGTACGAACGGCGTGGCTGGATTGCTGAGGATCTCGTCCCGCGTACCGAGCTGCTCCAGCCTGCCCTCGTGCATGACGGCGATACGGTCAGCCAGAACCATCGCCTCCACGATGTCGTGCGTGACGAACACAATCGTCTTGCGAAGCCGTTCCTTCAGTTGCAGCAGTTCCTTCTGGAGCGTGTCGCGCGTCAGCGCATCCAGGGCGCCGAACGGTTCGTCCATCAGTAGGTAAGCTGGGTCCGCAGCCAACGCTCGGGCCACGCCCACGCGCTGCTGCTGCCCGCCGGAAAGTTCAGCCGGATATCGCAGGGCGTAATCGTTCGGGTCCAGATCGACCAGAGAGAGCAGCTCGTTTGCCCTCCGCCGGCGTCTACGCCGAGGCCATCCCAGCAAACGCAAGACGATCGAAACGTTGTCCGCCACTCGCATGTGTGGAAACAATCCGATGCCCTGGAACACATACCCGATCGACCGGCGCAGCTCGACCGGATCGACGTCCATGACGTTGCGGTTGTCCACTTCGATCTGCCCGGCGGTCGGCTCGATCAGACGGTTGATCATCTTGAGGGTCGTTGTCTTGCCGCAACCGGATGAGCCCAGAAGGACCAGCGTCTCGCCCTCGGCGATTCGCAGAGAGATATCCTTGACGGCAAACGACGCGCCGCCGTCGAATGACTTCGACACACTTTCCAGCGCGATCAAGTGCCAACCTCTTGCGAATAACGGGCAAGAATCCCGAACCCAGGCCGGCACACTCGCCAATACTTCTCCAAGATCTCTTTCCCCCGGCCGTCACCGTTGCCGCCAGTCCGATACAACGTCTGCTCGATTCGGGTCAGGCCCGCCTGTCTGGCCCAGCTTCGGCACTGTTCGCTGGTGTGATAGCGCACGTACTGCGGTGAAAGCAGATCGTGGAGAATTACCGCCCGGTCCGTCACCGACCTCGGCACGTCTTTCAGCAGCCCCAGGCCCCCCAGTACGCGCGAAACGCCCTCCACCACCGGTGCAGCCGTCACGCACACCGGCGCCAACACCCAGCTTGGCAGCCGGCGCGTCACCTTCATCAACGGTTCCACCGTCACATTGAACAGCGGCGATCGCTTGGCGTACAGCCACACGAAGAATCGCGACCGGGCATCGTGCTTCAGCGTCGGCACCAGCGCGTCAAAGCACCGCCGGGTGTCGGGTGTGTGGTGAAACACGCCGCACGAGTAGATTGCATCGAATGCCTGGTCCCGCAGGGGCGGGAAGAACAGATTCCCTTGTACGAAATGCATGCGCGGGCCGCCGCAGTGCTCGTGGGCCCGAAACACGCTGTCGCTCAGATCGACCCCGACGACCTCCGCACCTCTCTCTGCCAAGGCCGCCGACAGCGTTCCATTGCCGCACCCGCCGTCCAGAATCGCCTTGCCCGGCAAATCATCTTCCGACCACCCCAACTCATGCAGCGCAACCACGATCCGCTCATCGACCGTCACGCCCCAGGTCGTATCGCCGTATCGATACAAGCGCCATTCCAACCCGAAGCCCTTGCGCGCGTGCTCCTGTCGCTCCTGCGACTGCAAATGCGCTTCATCGCCTTCGCCGCTGCGGCAGAGCTCGGGCAACAGCCGCGGCACGCCTCTATCGATGGGGTACCACCCGCAGCCCTTTTCGCATGCCAGGCGGCCCTGCACGATCCCATCGTCCGTACGCTGCGCATCCGTCACCGTCAAGGCACTGCGACAGCGCGGACACGCCAAAAACTCTAATGCACGTTCCTGCATAGTGCTATTCAGAGAACTCCGTCGTGCTTTGAATCAGCCCGCCGCTTCGCGTACCTCTTCCAGCCAGCTTTCCGGCACGTCTCGTTGCTTCCTGCCCACGATCCCCACGTAATAAAGCGGCTCGCCCGCCAGCGAAAGACGATGCCGATACCGTCGCATCAGACGAACCTTGAGAATGCCCGAATCGATCATGCGGCGAATAAAGCCGGCGAAACCCGTGGTGTCGGTGTCCTTGAGGAAATCCTCCTTGATGTTGAACGCCACCCAGCTTGGTGTCGAAATGAGATTGAACGCACGGGCGAACGCCGCCGTAGGAATGTCTCCGTAGCCCAGCGCAGCCACGCTCGTCAGGCAATTGAACTGCGCGTCATCGAGCTGCCGAGCGACGTGGCGCGGCAGATCCGTCAGGTCCGCCACAAAATAGTCCTCATAGATGCCCGGACGATCGCGTCGCGCCGCGTCCCTTGCCGCCTCGATGATATCGATCCCGACGACCGACTCGGCTCCGCGATTGACAAGCTCCTCGCCCACCATGCCGTTGCCGGCACCCACGTCCAGCACTGTCAGATCTGACACCGAATCGTCCGATTCGGCCAATTCCTCTTCCAGAAGCGTGCACACCGTTTCGGGCGAATTGCACTTCAGTTTTTCGTAAAACAGATGCTCGTATAGCCCGGGCACCTCAAACACTTGGTCGTAGTCATGAAACCGGATTTTCCGGCGGCTCCCGTTAACTGCGACCGTGCACCACTCTTCGTCCTGGTCAAGTGTTCCGGTCTGCACGGCCGGGAAATGTACCTCCAGGTCCTCCGTTGCCTGGCTCTGCTGCGTCGTCGTCCTTTCGACTACTCCCACTTTTTACTCTCCTTCCGGTCGTCACAAACGTTCCCTCTTGCCGCTACGAATCCCTCGTCCCCAACGGGCGCTTGAGTCCGAAGTCCGCCAACGGCGTCTTCCCTGGATCCGCCGAGGGCTCGCCCGACACGGAAAGCTCTTCCGTTGGCAAACCACTCTCCAAACCGCTGCCCAGAACCGGGGCGGCCTCGATACGCTCCGCCTCCATCATCGTGACCACACGCTGTAGCGAGGACAGGATCAGCGTTTGCTGCCAGTCCTCCAGTCGGCGAAATTCCGATACGAAACGCTCCTGAAGCAGCGACGGTGCATCCCGCAGCGTGTCTGCCCCCAGCTGCGTTGCATGGACCAGCACCCGGCGCCTGTCGGTCTGGTCCCGATTGGTGACCACGAGTTGCCTGAACTTCAGGCGGTGGAGGATGCCCGTCACCGTCGCCTGGCTGAGACTGACCGCCGCCGCCAACCTGCCCACAGGCATCTCGCCGTGGCTCGTCAGTTCCTTGAGCACGATCAGTTGAGGCACCGTTAGCCCGTAACGCTCCACCAATTGCCTCGAATGCAGGTCAATGGCTCGCGTGATCCGCTTGAGGCAAACCAGCACCTCGTCACAGACTTCCATACCCAACCCCACCATAATTACCTCCAGAGATATATAGCACACAAAAGTTAGTACACTAAGCTAATCTCTTCGCGCCGCGCCGTCAAGGCCTCGCCCGCAGAGGCTTCAGGATTCGATGGAAGGCATAACTATTTATATAATAGAGTGTTACAGCATTTTAGGTGAAGTCGTCCGGCAGTGGACAACTATATAGCACCGAAAGGGATAGGAGCTGTATAGCTCTAAGATCTGTTGCAAGCCGTATTCTAGCTGCTCTGGTCGGAGCGGTTCAATGGGGCGTGGCTTCTGGGTGAGCCTGAGGCAGGAGGCAGGGCGTCGATGCATGATCAGCGGCTGTTATGGTGGTACGCGATCAGCTTGTACGCGAGCCGGGCGGCCAGGAACTCGGTAGTGTGCTGGGCGGGAATCGGAGCCACCTCCACGACGTCGGCCCCGATCATCTGCCGCTGGGCGGCGACGGTGCGAAGCAGACTGCACACGCCATGCCAGTCGAGCCCGCCCGGCTCGGGCGTGCCCGTACCCGGTGCGTAGGCTGGGTCGAAGCCGTCGATGTCCACGGTTACGTACACCCGCGGCCCCAGCGCTGCGACGGCGCGTTCGATCCAGTCGGCCGATTCGAGACACTCTCTTGCGGAGATCGCGGCCACCCGCGTGCCTCGCGACCGCAGAACTCGGCTGCACTCGGCCGAGAGACTTCGCAGGCCGACGACGACGACATCGGCACCAAGCTCCAGGACGCGACGCATGACCGACGCGTGCGAGAAACGGCTACCCTGGTAGCTGTTGCGGAGGTCGGCGTGGGCGTCGATCTGGAGTACCGACAGCGTCCGGCGGCGTCCCATGGCCGCTCGTATCAGGCCCGAGGTGATCCCGTGCTCGCCCCCCAAGGCTAGAAGGAATTTACCGTCGCGCGCGACGCGTCGCGCGGCCCGGAAGATCTTTTCGTGCATGGCGTCGGGGCTGGCGGACCGAGGCTCCAGCGGCGCCAGGGTCGCGATGCCCGCGCGACACGGCTCTCGCTGGAGCTCTTCGTCGAACCATTCGACCTGCTGGCTGGCAGCGAGCATGGCAGCCGGGCCGTCCCGCGCGCCTTTGCGGTAGCATGCCGTGCCGTCGTAGGGAATCGGCAAGACCGCATAGGCTGCGCGAGCGTAATCGCTGAGCTTGGGCGGCAGGCCCAGGAAGTTCTGTTCCACCGTAGGCACAGCTTGTCCACTGCCTCTGCAAGTCTCGGCCTGTGCAACCGGCCGCTTCAAAGAATCGGATAGTACGCCTTGAGCTGATCGCGCAACTCCTGATTGCTCGCGGCGAAAGCTTTGAGCTGTTCCACCATTTCCGGCAGGTCCTTCATGAGGCGTTTAGGTTGGCGCGGCTTGTTGCGGATCAGGACGTATTGCGCCAGCAGCGGCAATGTCAGCGATGCGCACGAGTAGACCACGACGTTGTTGCGGGTGGCCTCCTTGATCTTGCCCCAGCTTCGCGCCTCGCTGGGGGTCGCGCCGGACAGGCCGCCCCAATGCGGCGCGTCGACGGTGAGTTGGATCACGTAGTCGTGGCCACCCTTGCTGCGGTCCAGCAGAATCTGATGAAGGGTGGGTTGCGTCTGAAGGTAGAAGTTCTTGGGCGAGCCGCCGCCGACTTCGATGACGCCGTTCTTGTCGGCCGCCCGCACGATCGCGGTCGATTCGATCACGTCGAGGATCGGATCGAGCCGCACCGGCTGGCCGAATAGATGTCCCGGCACCAGGTTCATGCCGATCGAGGAATCGCCCGGAGAAGACGTGAAAACCGGCACGTCGTACTCAGCCGCGACGGCCAGTATGGACTTCCTTGGTTGAGGCGCTTTGCGGGCGATGCGCTGGCCCAGGGCATAGTGCAGAGACGCGGTAGAGACGGGATGACCGTCCTGAAGCTCCCGCACGGCGTTGAGGATAACGCGGTCGCTGGCCATCAGCGTGTCCTCGTCTTCGATGAACACATCGAAGATGCGGGCGATGCCCATCTCGGCCAATTCGTCGTCGTCGGCCGATGCGTGGCCCTGGACCATAGGCATCCCGAACGGCCGGTGCAGGTCATGGTACAGGTTGGCACCGGTGGAGATCACAAAATCGACAAAGCCGTTTTCGATCAGGCGGACGATCGGCCCGCTCATGCCGATTGGGGTCATCGCGCCGGCAAGCGTCAGCGCCACGGTGGCAGGCCCGTCGAGCATTCGTGAGAACAGGTGCGCGGCTTCGGCGAGTCGACGGGCATTGAAGCCCGAGGCGGCGAACACGTTGTCAATCATGTCGGCGACATTCTCGTTGCCCCCCAGTTGCAGAGGCTCAATAGTCCGACCTTGCATGTACCGGTCTTTGACGGCATCTTCGTGAGAATGAGACATGAACTCCCTCTTGATACGATCGAGTCCTGCGGATTCGCCATGCTGCCAAGCGATCAGTAGATGAACACGGCGGCCGCAACCACGGTGGTCCACAGACCGTTCTTGTCGGCCTTGGCCGTCTGTACGACGGCCTGGGTGCGAACGATCTGACCGCTCATCCGATAGATTTCGCGCCGTTCGTCATAGGCCGTATCCGGATCAAATTCAATGCCCAGAGTGGAGGCCAGCATAGAAGCAGCCATATCCTCGACCAGGTCGGCACACTTGCGGGCCGTCATGCCGAAGCCGTGGTGCTCGGAGATGTAGCCATATTTGTCGCCGCCGGCCGGTACGGCCAAGCCGATGCCCGCGGCGAGCAGTCGGCCCGGCTCGTCGGTGCGCGTCTCGGCCAGGACGACATGGGTGATCTGGCCCGGCTGGAGTTTCCGTAGTCCGACCCGCCACGGTACGATCTTGCAGCCAGGCGGGAAAATACTGCTGACGCGCACCAGATTGCAGTGCGCGATGCCGGCCTGGCGCAACGCCAGTTCGAAAGACTGAAGGTTGTGGCGGTGTTGTCCCACGCCCTTGGTGAAGATCATCTCCTTCGGCACCAATGCCATGTGGCCTATCCTCCAGCAATCAACCGCACTTAGCCGAGAATCCGCTGTGAAGTCGGGGCGATTATAGAGGCATGTAGACGCCCCGCCAAGGAGAAGGGCCCCTTGGCCCTCGGAGGCAGCCGGACTACACCCGACCGTGTCTAGCCGGCGGGGTGCTTGGTGAGCAGGGCATGGATGGCCCGCCGCATGGCGCGAAGCGCCTGTCCACGGTGGCTGATTTCGTTCTTCCGATGCCGGGGCAGTTCGGCCGTCGTACAACCTAGTTCCGGCACAAAGAAGTGTGGGTCGTAGCCGAAGCCGTTGTGGCCACGCGGCTGGTCGATGATGCAGCCTTCGACGGTTCCCTCGGTTTGGGCGAGGACGCGGTCGGGCGCCGCCAGCACCATCGCGCAGCGGAACCGCGCCTGACGTTCGTGCGTCGGCACATCGGCCAGGGCCTTGACCAGCTTGGCGTTGTTGGCGGCATCATTGGCCTCGGGACCAGCGTATCGGGCGGAGTAAACGCCCGGCGCGCCGCCAAGGGCGTGTACCTCGAGGCCCGAGTCCTCGCCCAGGGCCCACATGCCGCTCCAGGCTGCGTAGTGCTGTGCTTTCTTGGTGGCGTTCTCCGCGAACGTCGCCCCATCCTCGGCAACCGGTGGCGCGGGCGCAAGCTTATCGAGGCTGACCAGTTCGATCGGTAGTGAGCCCAACAGCTCGGCGATTTCGCGAAATTTACCGGGATTCGTGGTCGCCACCAGGAGGCGGTCGACTGTCGGCTCGGTCACCATAGCGGCGATTCCTCATCCCGCGGAATTCCCACTAGGAAGGATTTGGCCGCGTTCCGCTGGCCGTCGGGGCCGATGCGGTATACCTTCTGAAGCCATTCGGTGTTGAATTGAAAGTCCTCTCGCCGGTTCTGCAGATCGATGACTTCCTGACTGTAGCGGCGGCGCCCTTGCCTGTCTGCGGTGACTGCGGATTCGTCAAAACTCCCCACGCAGACCAGGCTTTTGACGGATCCGTGGTAGTAGTAGGCCTGCTCGCCTTCGCTGCGGAGTTGTCGGACGATGGCCACGGCGCCCTCACGGCGATCGGGAAACCCCGGCTTGTTGATGCAGTAGCAGACTTGCAGGGCGTACACGCCGGGGGCGTTGCGCAGGTCCCACTCCGGCGGATCCTCGCGAAGCGTCGGCCTGGGCATGGGCTTGGCCATGAGGAAGGGCATGGCCTCGCCGACGCTCAGTGATCGAATGTACCGCACGTCCCGAGCACAACGCGGATCAAGCCGCCAGCGACCGGTGGCTCGGTCCGTGCTGCCGTAGTAAGTACCGTAGTAGATGCGGCTTACCTGAGGGCCATGCTCGACGTGGACTTCCGAGCCGTCCAGCTCCTTGCGCTGGCGCAGGCCTTCGGCCAGCATCTCGACGTTGGTTTGACGCTGCGGATCGGCGGCTTCCAGGCAGAGGATGGTCCAGGCTTGCCTGTTGGCGCGCGCGCCGAGATCCCAATTCCACGCGGTCCCTGCCTGCGGTGGGTCGCAGGCGAAACAGGCCAGCGGTACGAGGGTCAGCCAAATCGCTTGACGGCACATGGACGTCTAACGCCTGGTTGGTGATCGTTTCGCTAAACGGGTGGCACCGGGCCTCGTACGATCGAGGGCCTGCTGCTGGCAGCGATGAAGCTGCCGGCACCCGCGTTCGACCAACCGTAACATTCTATCAAGCTCGGCTCGAGTAAAAGTGGCCGATTCGCCTGTTCCCTGGATCTCTACGAACCGCCCGGTGCCCGTCATGGCAGCGTTGAGGTCGACTTCGGCGGCGGCGTCTTCCTGATAATCCAGATCCAGCAGCAGCGTACCGTTAACCCGCCCAACGCTGACGGCCGCGATGCTGTCGAGGATCGGTTGTTCAGCGATCAACTTGCCTGCAAGAGCACGGTCGACGGCGTCGTGCAGGGCGACGAATGCGCCGGTGATGGCGGCGGTCCGCGTGCCGCCATCGGCCTGCACGACATCGCAGTCGATCCAAACCGTGTACGGTGCGAGTTTGTCCATATCGACGACGGCACGCAGGGCGCGGCCAATCAGGCGCTGGATCTCCTGTGATCGACCGTCGACTCGATTGCGGCTTCGCATCCGGCGCCTGCCGGTCGAAGCCGGAAGCATATCGTACTCGGCGGTCAACCATCCGCTGTTCTGCGATTCGCGCCACTCGGGCACGCCCGGCTCGACGCTGGCCGTGCACAGGACGCGCGTCTTCCCCATGGCCATCAGGACCGACCCGTGGGCGAGTTCGGTGTAACCACGCTGTATCTCGATCGGTCTGAGCTGGTTGGCTCGTCGTCCATCGGATCTGAGCACCGCAGCCTCCCTAGCCGACGCGCCGTTGAACGAACGGCCCGGTCAGCCTCGCGTTGTGTTGCCGTGGGCCATAAGCACCTCCAGCAGGGCCCTCTGAAAGTGCAGGCGATTTTCAGCTTCGTCCAGCGCGATACACCGAGGCGAATCGAGCACCTCGGAGGTGATTTCCACCTCACGATAGGCCGGCAGACAGTGCATGACCACCGCATGGGCGGGCGCCCGATCCACCAACTGCTGGTTGACCTGATAGTCGGCGAAGTCCCGCTGGCGTTGCTGCTTTTCGTCCTCCTGACCCATCGAAACCCAGGTATCGGTGTAGATCACGTCGGCCCGGGCGACCGCGCCGGCTATGTCGTCGGTGCGAGCGAACGTCAGGCCGGTTGCCTCGCGGCTGAGTTGCTCGATCAACTCAGCTTCGAGTTGATACGACTGGGGGCAGACGTTGACGAAGTTGGCCCCGAGCTTGAAACATGCCCATGCGAGCGATCGAGCGACATTGTTGCCGTCGCCGACAAAGACGAGAGTGCGGCCGGCCACGTCTCCGAAATGCTCGAGCACGGTCATCATGTCGGCCATGGCCTGACAGGGGTGGAATTGATCGGTCAGACCGTTGATCACGGGCACATTGGCATACCGGGCCAGCGCCTCGACGTGTTCGTGACTGAAGGTCCGCGCCATGATTCCATCGCACATGCGACCGGTGACGCGTGCGACGTCTTCGACGGCCTCGCGTTTTCCCAGGCCGATGTGATGCTGATCGAGGCAGATCGCATGCCCGCCGAGGTGGACCATCGCCGCCTCAAAACTGATGCGGGTCCGTAGCGACGGCTTCTCAAAGATCATGGCGAGGGTCTTGCGCTCTAGTGAGGGTCCCAGTCGGCCCGCACGGAATCGCTTCTTCTGCTCGACCGCATAGTCGAGCAGAGCGCAGATCGTTTCGGGCGAGTGGTCGGCGACGGCCACGAAGTTCTCAAGATTGCGCAAAGGGTCGGGCAGGTTCATCCTGTCACCCCCTTCTCGACGGCGCGGCGAAGCACCTGCTCGAGTATGACGAACCCTTCGTCGAGTTGCTCGCGTGTGACGTTCATCGCCGGCAGCATACGTAAGATGGTGTCCTGAGTGCAGTTTACTCGCAGACCGGCCTCCATCGCATCGGCGACGATCTGCGCCCCGGGAATCCTCAGCTCGATCCCCAGCATCAGACCCAATCCACGGGTCGCGCCGACCAGATCGCAGCGCCCGGCCAACTCGCGCGCCTTGCCGCGCGCGTACTCGCCCGTCTGTTGGGCATTGGCCAGAAGGTCCTCCTGCTCAATGGCTTCGATGGTGGCGATGGCGGCGGAAACCACCAGAGGGTTGGCGCCGAAGGTCGAGGCATGCGATCCGGGAGTCAGCGTTGCGGCGACCTCGGGTTTGGCCACGACCGCACCGATGGGGGCACCGCCGCCGAGCGACTTGGCCAGCGTCATGATGTCGGGTTCGACGCCCCAGTGTTGATAGCCGAACCATCGTCCGGTGCGGCCTCCTCCGCACTGCACCTCGTCAAAGATCAGCACCATATTGTGTCGGTCGCACAGCTCCCGAAGACCGGCCAGATAGCCGTCGGCGGCCACGTTGACACCGCCTTCGCCCTGGACGGGCTCGACGAGCACGGCGGCAACCTCGTCGTCGATGGCCTTTTCGACGGCATCGAGGTCGTTAAACGGCACATACACGAAGCCGGCCAGCAGCGGCTCGTTGCCCGCGTGCGTCTTCGACTGGGCAGTCGCCGACATCGCCCCGTACGTTCGACCGTGGAAGCTTTTCTCCATGGTGATGATTTTGTAGCGCCCCGCGGGCGTGGCGCGACGCGCAAGCTTGATGGCGGCTTCGACCGCTTCGGCGCCGCTGTTGCAGAAGAAGCACTGACCGCCGAAGCTGCGTTCGCTGACCATCTGCCCAAGCCGCCCCTGTTCGAGCGTGTAGAACGTGTTGTCCATGTGGATCAGGCGCCCTACCTGCTCACGGACGGCGGCTACCACCTTCGGGTGGCAGTGCCCGATCGCGCTGCACCCCCATCCGGGAAACAGATCGAGGTACCGCTTGTCGCTTAAGTCCCAGAAGTAGCTACCCTCGGCCCGGACGACGACAACGGGCATGCGTCCGTAATTGCCGATGACGTACTTGCCGTATTGTTCGAAGACTTCTTGCTGTGAATTCAACGTTTTATCCCTCGGAAAGAGTCCCGTTCCAGTCTGCCGCCCGCAGCGAGTCGAGACGCCTATCTCAATATCTGCGTGCCGATGCCCTTGTCGGTGAAGATTTCCAGCAACAGGGAGTGGGCGAGCCGACCGTCAATGATGTGGGCCTTCTTCACGCCGGCCTCCAGGGCGCGCAGGCAGGCCTGCACCTTGGGAAGCATGCCGGTATCGATGCGGCCCTGCTCGATCCAGTCCCTGATCTCGCCCTCGTGCAGCGTCGACACCAGCGAGTCGGGATCGTCGCGCTCGCACCGGACGCCATGGGTATCGGACAATACGACGAGCTTCTCGGCACCGACGGCGGCAGCGACCTCTCCGGCGGCATGGTCGGCGTTCACGTTCAACTTGCCGCCGTCGGGGTCACGGGCGATCGTCGCGATCACGGGAATCGTGTCGACATTGCACAGCAGGCGAAGGATGCGATCGTTGACCTGCGTAACGCGGCCCACGCGGCCCACATCGACGGGGCGTCCGTCGCCTCCCTCCGCCCCGGCCTGTTCGGCAAAGAGCACGCAACTGGCCAGGCTGTGCAGGCCGATGGCCTCGACGCCAAGCTCTTCGAGCGTGGCGACGATTCGCCCGTTGATCTGGCCGCACAAGACCTGTTCGGCGATATCTAATGTCTTTTGATCGGTGTAGCGCAGGCCCTGCACGAAGCGAGGCTCGACGCCCGCCTGGCGCATCGCGTCGCTGATCGCCTTGCCGCCGCCATGCACGATGATCGGCTGAACGCCCACATAGTTGAGGAACACCACATCGCGCAGCAGCTCGCGCTCGGCGGTCACATCTTCCATGATCGATCCGCCCAGCTTCACTACGATCATGCGCCCGTAATACTGCTGGACGTAGGGCAGCGCCTCGATCAGCGTGCGAGCTTTGCTTATCGCAGTGTCCACCGTTGGCCGCTCCAATGCGAAACCAGGAGTTTAGAACGCGATTCCAGTACTGTCAAGGCTGGCTAGCAGGTGGCCGCAACCCCGGCCGTTCGCCTCGAGAACCAACTCCCGGCGGTCGGCGCCGGCGACATGAAGGTGGATCCCGACATAATTGTCGGGCAGCACGTCCTCGACGCGATCCGCCCATTCAATGACCACCGCGGCGTCGCTGGCCAAACACATCTCGTCGAAGCCGAGAGCTTGCAGTTCACTGCCATGGCGCAGCCGATACACGTCGATGTGGTACAGGTGGAGCCGCCCCTGATATTCGTTGACCAGCACAAAGGTAGGGCTGTTGACCTTCCGCAAATCGATCACGCCCAGGCCCGCGGCAATGCCCTTGACCAGTTGCGTCTTGCCGGCCCCGAGTGGACCGATCAGGGCCAATACATCGCCGTTTTGCAGGGCAGCGCCGAGCCCTCGCCCTATCGCCAGCGTCTGTTCGACACTGGTGCTGGTGATCCGGCGTTGCTGAGGCGGGCTCATCGGAAATGCTCGTAGCCGCGAGGCTCGATGGTCTCGGTGTGCCCGTCGGGATGCCGCAAATGCAGGCCGGCTTGCGTAATTCGCCCGATGCGCGTCAGGGCACCGCGAGGAGCGAACGCCTCGGGATTGCCCGAAGTGGCCAGCAGTAACTCGAAATCTTCGCCGTCGTGCAGGATGTGCTGAATCGTACGATCCGGCTGCATACGGGCCGCGGCGCTGGCGACCTGCATGAGGGCATGAGCGTCCAATTCGGCGCCACAACCGGACGCCTGGCAGACTCGCCATAGGTCCAAGGCCAGCCCGTCGGAGATGTCGATCATCGCGTGGAGCCCATCGCCCAGCCCGTCGGCCAGCTTCAAGGCTTCGCGTACGCGAGGAACGAACTCCACGTGCCTGCCCGCCAGACTGCCGCCCAGTTCGCCCGTGACGTAGATGGCGTCTCCCGGTCGCGCGCCGTCGCGCCGCACGGGACGGCGCCCGTGGGGCATTTGCGCAAGCATGGCTACGTCGACGGCTAAAGGCTTGTCCCAACTGGTAATATCACCGCCCACAATGTCGCACTCAAACTGCTCGGCGGTCGACCGCATGGCCTCGAACAGTTCCTTGGCCTGCTCCATCGTCCAGGTGCGAGGAAGGGCCACACTGACCAGGGCAGCGGCCGGCGTCGCAGCCATCGCGGCGCAGTCGCTCAGGCTGGAGGCGATGGCTTTGTGTCCGATCTGTCGGAGAGTGTGCCTGGCCGTCTCGAAGTGCACCCCGTCTAACAGCATGTCGGCGGTCAGCAGCACCGTCTCGCCACCGCAGCGAACGGCGGCCATGTCGTCGCCAATGCCGATCGGCACACGCTGCGGGTCGAAAGCCTTTCGCTTCCGCAGCCACTCGAGCAGAGCCAGTTCGCCTTTGGCCATGTTCACTCGGTCGGGCCGGCGTCAGCGCAGGCGCTCCCGCCACTGTTTCAGCTGGCGCTCAAGCGACTCGGTGCCGGCGGCGCCTTCGCTGCGATATCGTCGGACGACATTGGCCGGCCCCAGATATTCGTAGACGCTGTCTTCGATCCTGTCGCAGGCGCGCTGCAGTTGTTCCAGCGGCAGGTCGCCCAGCCTTTGGCCCTGCTGGTCGCACTCGGCCGCCAGAGCACCGACGATCTGATGCGCCTGGCGAAACGGCACGCCCTTGCCCACAAGGTACTCAGCCAGTGCGGTGGCATCGGGCAGCCCGTCGCCCACGACAGCCGACATCCGTTCGCCGTCGAACCGACTATTGCGGACGATGGCCTCGAACACCTTGAGGCACGCGCTGGTGGTGTCGTGTGCGGTGAAAACGTGGAACTTGTCTTCCTGCACGTCCCGGTTGTAGGAGAGCGGCTGAGCCTTCAGCATGGCAAGCAGCCCGGCCACGGCGCCGAAGACCCGGCCGGTCTTGCCACGGACAAGCTCGAGAAGGTCGGGATTGCGTTTCTGCGGCATCATGGACGAGCCGGTACAAAACGCATCGTCGATGCGCAGAAAACCGAACTCGCAACTGTTGTACAGAATCCAATCCTCCGCCAGGCGCGACAGATGGACCATCACTTGGCTGCACGCACCGGCGTACTCCAGGCAGAAGTCTCGGTCGCTGGTGGCGTCCATGCTGTTGGCGGCGACCGCCGCGAAGCCGAGGCGGTCGGCCACGAATTGCCGATCAATGGGTAAGGTCGTGCCGGCCAGGGCGCCGGCCCCGAGCGGGCAGACATTGACGCGCCGACGGGCATCCTCAAAGCGCTGCCGGTCGCGGTCGAGCATCTCCGCATAGGCCAGCAGGTAAGCCCCCAGCAGCACCGGCTGGGCTCGCTGCAAGTGTGTGTAGCCGGGCATCAGAAGCTGGCCCTGCTCGTCGGCCAGACCCACCAGGGCGGCCTGAAGCGCCACGATCCGCGGAACGATCTCGCGATCGATCGCATCCCGCATCCACAGGCGCATGTCCAACGAAACCTGGTCGTTTCGTGAGCGGGCCGTGTGGAGCTTCTGACCTGCCGATCCGGCGCGTTTGATCAGATCGGCCTCAACCACCATGTGCACGTCTTCCTGACTGACGTTGGGTTTGAGCTTGCCGGCGTCGATGTCGGCGTCGATGGCCTTGAGGCCCTGCTTGATCTGGCGAAGCTCGTCGTGGGTGATCAGACCGACCTCGGCCAGCATCTCGGCGTGGACGACGCTGCCTGCAATGTCGTACTTGGCCAGTCGCCAGTCGAGGCTGATCGATTCGACGAATTGCTCGGTGAGGGCATCGGCCGCTTTGCTCAGCCGGGCCTGCCAGCTCTTGACGGGTTTGCCGGACATGTCGGGCCTCCAGGACAATCAAGGTTGTGGCGATGGTAAGAGTGGGCAGCGAAGGCGTCAATCGTACGCGCCCGCGGCGCGCGCGCCCCACACGCAGGCGATCTCGCCGTGACGGGCTAGCCGCCGCGGCGCGGGCGGGCTTTGCGTTGCAAGTGTATCATCAGAATCGTCAGATCCGCCGGCGTGATCCCGCTGATGCGCGAGGCCTGACCGAGGCTGCGCGGGGCCACAGCCGACAGACGCTCGCGCGCCTCGGCTCGAAGCTGGTCCACGCTTGCGTAGTCCAGATCCGCCGGTAGGGGGCGCGACTCCAGCTCACTGAACCGTTCGATCTGCCGTCGCTGTCGATCGAGATACCCGCTGTACTTCAGTTCGATCTCGATCTGATCGAGGATGATCGCCGCAAACGAGGCGTCGCCATCGACCAGCTCACGCCACGTCACATCGGGTCGGCGGAGCCAGTCGGCCAGCGACCCACCGTCGCGCCGGTGCGTCTGGAGAAAGCGGCGGGCCTGCGCAAGCTGATCCTGCTTGTCCACGAATTGCTGCCAGCGATCCTCGTCGACCAGGCCCACCTCGCGCCCAAGCGGGGTCAGACGCTGGTCGGCGTTGTCGCTTCGCAGGTGCAGACGATACTCGGCTCGTGACGTGAACATGCGGTAGGGCTCGGTAGGCGGTCGGGTGACCAGATCATCGATCATCACGCCGATGTAGGCCTGGTCGCGCCGAAGCGCGATCGGCTCTCGGCCCTGCACCAGCCGTGCCGCGTTCACACCGGCTACCAGGCCCTGACCGGCCGCTTCCTCGTACCCACTCGTGCCGTTGATCTGCCCCGCCAGAAAAAGCCCGGCCACCGGCTTGCTCTCAAGCGTGGCGTGGAGCTGGTCCGGTGGTACGTAGTCGTATTCTATGGCGTACCCGTATTGGAGGATTTCAGCCCTTTCCATCCCCTCGATGCTGCGGACCATGGGGCGCTGCACGTCGACAGGCAAGGAGGTGGGGATGCCGTTGCAGTAGATCCGCTCGCTGTCGGTTCCCTCGGGTTCCAGGAAGATCTGGTGGCGATCCTTGTCAGCGAAGCGGACCACCTTGTCCTCTATGCTCGGGCAGTAACGTGGACCGGTCGATCGGATCTGACCCGAGTACATCGGTGCCAGGTGGAGGTTGGCACGAATCAGCGCGTGCGTGGCGGGGTTGGTGTACGTGATCCAGCAGCAGGTCTGGGGCTGCTCGATACGATCGGTAAGGAAGCTGAACGGAACCGGCTCGTCATCGCCCGGCTGGGCCTGAAGTCGCCCGAAATCGATCGAGTCACGGCGGACCCGCGGCGGTGTGCCCGTCTTGAGCCGGCCCAGGCCAAAGCCCATCCGCTCAAGCGAGTAACTGAGTTGCTCGGACGACGGCTCGCCCAGCCGTCCGCCCGCAAACTGGCGGGAGCCGCAGTGGATCAACCCGCGCAGAAATGTTCCCGTGGTCAGCACGACGGCAGCCGCGGGCAGGCACCGCCCGTCGGCCAAGACCACACCGGTTGCCGTTTGACCGGCGAGCGATTGCCGGTGCTGCCGTACTGCGATATCCGTGGCGGTGCCCTGGATGATCTCGAGGCCGGGTGTGCCCTCCAGCATGGTCCGCACGCAACGGGCGTAGGCGGCGCGGTCGGCCTGGGCCCGCGGGGCCTGGACGGCCGGCCCCTTACGGCGGTTGAGCATGCGGAACTGGATACCTACAGCGTCGGCGGCCAGACCCATCAGGCCGCCCATGGCATCAATCTCGCGGACGATCTGCCCCTTACCAATACCGCCGATCGCAGGGTTGCAGCTCATCCGCCCGATGCTGGACACCGACATGGTGACCATGCCCGTGCGCATGCCCATGCGAGCCGCCGCCCAGGCGGCTTCAGCGGCGGCATGCCCGCCGCCGATCACGATGACATCGAAACGTTGCTGACTCATTCCATCGCGCAGTGACCTCACGTGCAGCAAACCAATTCTGCGCCCATAGTCCGTGAGGCAACTCGCTCTACTCTACGCGTCGGCGCCTGGCCAATCAAACCTGCCGGCGCCGGCGTTGCCTGCGCCCCGCCCCTGTGGTCTACTGGACGGCATGGCCGATGGATCCCAGCCGTGGACGATAGGGCGGCTGTTGAATTGGACACGACAGCACCTGGCCGACAAAGGCGTCGATCAGCCGCGCCTGTGCAGCGAGCTGCTGTTAGCGCACGCGCTGGGCTGCGAGAAAATCCAGCTCTATACCCGCTTCGAGCACGTGCCGAGTAAGGCACAGATGGATGTCCTTCGTGATCTGGTGCGGCAGGCGGCCCAGCGGGTGCCGGTGGCGTATCTGATCGGGCGAAAGGAGTTTTTTTCGCTGGAGTTTAAGGTGACCCCGGCGGTGCTCGTCCCTCGGCCCGAGACCGAGCTGCTCGTCCAGGAGGTGATCGACCACTGCCGGGTAGGCGACCGCCAGCGATGGAACATCCTCGAGTTGGGCACGGGAAGCGGCTGCATCGCCGTTTCGCTGGCCAAGTATTTGGAGAAGGCTTGGGTGGTGGCCACCGACATCTCGCCGGACAGCTTGGCGGTCGCGCACGAAAATGCGGTACGGCATGGTGTGGAGGATCGGGTGAGGCTGGTGGAAGCGGACGGCTTGGTGTTGGGCGAAAAGGTCGTGCCGGATGGCGGATTCGATCTGCTCGTGTCCAACCCGCCATACATTGCCGACGATCAGATCGACAAACTGCCCCCCGAGGTGGCCCGATACGAGCCGCGCGAGGCCTTGGCGGCGGGACCAGAGGGGTTGGTGTTTTACCGTAAGCTCACCGAGGGTGGGCCGCGCGTGCTCTGGCCCGGAGCGGCGGTGTTTGTTGAAGTGGGTTACGGACAGCACGAGCAAGTGGCCGAGTTGTTTGCGGCTAAAGGGCGATTCGAGTTGGTAACCGTCCGACGCGACTTGGCCGGTATCCAGCGCGTGATGCACTTCTTGCTGGTCGGGTAGCACCCGGCAGTGGAGGGCTCGAGGTAATGGATTACTTCCTGATCGATGGAGGCGCCAAACTGGCCGGTTCGGTCACCATTGGTGGGGCCAAGAACGCCGCCCTGCCCATCATGGCCGCCAGCATCCTAACCGAAGGCGAAACGGTGCTGTGCGGCGTGCCGGAGCTTGCCGACGTGGACCACCTGATGCAGTTGCTGGGGCAACTGGGACTATCCTGCCGGCGCGAGGCCGATGGCTCGCTGCACTTGCGGGTCGAGGACGACTCGCAGTGTCACGCCGAGTACGACCTGGTGCGCAAGATGCGGGCCAGTGTCTGCGTGATGGGGCCACTGCTTGCCAGACGCGGGCGGGCGCAGGTGTCGATGCCCGGCGGCTGCACGATCGGGTATCGGCCGATCGACCTGCATCTGAAGGGCATGCGCAGCCTGGGTGCCGACGTGCAACTGATCGGCGGTGACGTCCATCTGCGAGCCGACCGGCTGCGCGGAGCGGAGATCTTCCTGGGTGGACCCTTCGGCTCGACGGTGACCGGTACCGCCAATGTGATGATGGCCGCCGCGCTGGCGAAAGGCACGACGGTGGTCGAGTCGGCGGCGTGCGAGCCGGAGATCGCCGACCTGGCGGAGTTCCTCAACGCCTGCGGCGCCAAGATCCGGGGGCACGGCTCGCCTAAGATCGTGATCGAAGGTGTCGAACGCCTCACGGGATGCCGGTACACCATCATACCCGACCGTATCGAGGCCGGAACGTTTATGATGGCGGCCGCCATTACTGATGGCGAGCTGAGGCTGGTCAACGGCCGGATGGATCACCTGCTGGCGGTGGTCGAGGTGCTGCGTCATTGCGGCGCGTCGGTGGAGCGCGACGGTGACGAGGTAGTCGTGGCGGCCGGCCGCAAGCTCATGCCGGCCACGGTGGCGACGCAGCCGTATCCGGGCTACCCGACCGACCTTCAGGCACAGCTTATGGCACTGCTCAGCAGGGCCGCGGGCAACAGCGTGATCACCGAAAAGATCTTTCCCGACCGCTTCCTGCACGTGGCCGAACTGAACCGCATGGGCGCCAGGCTGCGCAAAGAGGGCGCGACGGTGATTGTGGAAGGTGTGGCGCAGTTGATCGGCGCGCCGGTGATGGCGTCCGACCTGCGGGCCTCGGCGGCGATGGTGCTGGCAGGCCTGGCGGCCAAAGGCCAGACACGGGTAAGCCGTGTCTACCACATCGACCGCGGGTACGAGCAAATCGAGGCCAAGCTGGCGGCGGTGGGGGCGGCCATCCGCCGGCTTAGCGAGTGATCGCGCGAGTGTCGCCTCGGCAACGAAAATGGACCGGCCCGTGCCGCCGGATAACTCGGGGGTAAGCCCATGCGTTCTCACAGGTATCCGAACCCTATAATAGAAATCCGTAAACCGCACCGGGGCGAGCGAATCACGCTGAACCTCCCGGGTTTCGTCGTCAAGCCCGTGCCCGAGGCGCAACGCTACCGGATCGAGCTGTCGCGCGATCGTGCCTTCACTGCGGGAGAAACCATCGAGGAGAGCTTCGGCCCGTGGACGGTGTATGTACCGGATCGGCCGCTCGCGCCAGGCAGGTGGTACTGGCGATGGTCTGCCGGCCGGCAAGTCAGCCAGGTGTGGTCCTTCGAGGTGGTCGAGCACGCCGTCAACCAAACGCTGCCGGGCGGCGGGAAACTCTCCTGGCAGGCGATGATGGGCGAGGGCCTGTTCGCGTGGGTGCACGACGACAGGCGTGTGGGCCTGTGGCGGGCCTGCACCTGACGGCACCTGGGCAGGTCGTTACTCGACGGTAACGCTCTTGGCCAAGTTGCGCGGCTTGTCGACGTTGCATCCGCGAAGCACCGCCGCGTGGTAAGCCAGTAGCTGCAACGGTACGACCGTCAGCAGAGGCTGAAGCGGCTCGGGGGCGTCCGGCACGACGAAGACGTCATCGGCCAACTCGGCGAGCCGCTCGTCGCCCTCGGTGGCCACGGCGATGACGCGTCCTCCTCGCGTGCGGACCTCCTCGATGTTGCCGACGATCTTCTCGTACTGGCTGCACCGTGTGGCGACAAAAACGGTCGGCATGCCATCGCTGATCAGGGCGATCGGACCGTGCTTCATCTCGGCGGCCGGCATGCCCTCGGCGTGGACGTAGCTGATCTCCTTGAGCTTCAGGGCACCTTCCAGGGCGATGGGGTAATTGTACCCCCGCCCCAGGTACAACCAGTTCTCCTGGTCCAAACATTGCTCGGCCACGCGACGAATGTGGTCCGACTGCAAGAGAATCTGGTCGATCTGATCGGGCACGCAGGCCAGCGCCTCGATCAATTCGGCCGCACGCTGCTGACTGAGGTGCCGCCGCCGTCCCATCTGGATCGCCAACATGGTCAGCACAGTGAGCTGACCGATGAACGCCTTCGTGCTCGCCACGCCGATCTCCGGCCCGACGTGCAGGTACACACCGGCGTCGGTCTCGCGGGCGATGCTCGAGCCCACCACGTTGACCACGCCCAGGACCATCGCGCCCTTCTCTTTGGTCTCACGCAGGGCGGCCAGCGTGTCCGCCGTCTCGCCGCTTTGCGATATGGCGATCACGATCGTGCCCGGCCCAATCAGCGGGTTGCGGTAGCGAAGCTCGCTGGCGTATTCGGTCTCGCAAACCACGCGGGCCAAGTCTTCCAACAGGTACTCACCGATCAGACCGGCGTGCCAGGCCGTGCCACAGCCGGTCATGATGACCCGCCGGGCCTGGACCAGCTCGCGTACGTGCTCGCCGATCCCACCGAGGTGGATACGCCCCTCACGCGGCAGGAGTCGGCCGCGCAGGCAGTTCCGCATACACTCGGGCTGTTCGCAGATCTCCTTGAGCATGAAGTGCTCGTACCCGGCCAGCTCGATCTCCTGTAGGTCGAAGTCCACCTGGTGAACCTGCTTGGTGACGGGCACGGCGTCGAGCGTCGTCGAGCGGAAGCTGTCGCGGGTGGCCACCGCCATTTCGCGGTCGGCCAGATAGATCACCTGTTTCGTGTGTTCCACGATGGCGGCCGCATCGCTGGCGACGATGTACTCGCCGTCGCCCACCCCCACGATCAAGGGGCTTCCCAACCGGGCCAGCACCAGCCGGTCGGGTTCGTGGGCGCACAACACAGCCAAGCCGTACGTCCCTTGGACCTCGGCGAGGGCGGTGCGGACGGCCTGCTCGATATCGCCCTGGTAGAAATGTCCGATAAGTTTGGCCAGCACCTCGGTGTCAGTCTCACCGTAGAACTCGATCCCGTGCTGCGTGAGGTATTGGCGGAGCGAGTGGTAGTTCTCGATGATGCCGTTGTGGACCACGGCGATCTGGCCCGAGGCGTCGGAGTGTGGATGGGCGTTCTGTTCGGTCGGATGACCGTGGGTGGCCCAACGGGTGTGGGCCACGCCCGCCGTTGCGGGGGAGTCGACGTCGCCCAGCTTCTCTTCCAGGGCCAGGATCCGACCCACCGAGCGTGTGGTGCGTAGCTGGCCATCGCTCAGCAACGCCACGCCGGCGCTGTCGTAGCCGCGGTACTCGAGGCGTTTAAGACCCTCCAGCAGGACCGGCTTGGCCTGCTTATGCCCGATATATCCCACGATACCACACACGGTTTTAACCTCCGGACGAATCAGGTTGACCCTCGTGTATATCGGTAGGGCCTGGACGTGCTTTGAGTCTCCGCTCGCCCCGCACGAATTCGGCCACACCGGCCGTGGGGTTCCCGCTGCCCCTGGCGGGCGGACAGCAAGCGTGTATAATGATACGCTGGACCAGCGTACGTTGTTGGTCGGGCGCACACCCGCGGAGGAGGCCGTGAGCCTCTTTAAAACCGCTGAGCAACAGCAGTTGCAGAAGGTCGCGCCTCTGGCCGTCAGGATGCGTCCGAAAACGTTGGACGAATTCGTCGGCCAGGAGCACTTCCTCGGGCCCGGTAAGCTACTGCGGCGGATGTTGCAGGCCGACAGGCTCAGCTCGGCGGTCTTCTACGGCCCGCCCGGAACGGGAAAGACCACCCTCGGCCACGTCATCGCCCACCACACCCAGGCCGAGTTCCATCAAGTCAATGCAAGTGGCGCGGGCGTTCGCCAGGTCCGCGACGTCCTTGGCCAGGCCCGAGCGCTGCTGGGCAGCGGCGGGCGGCGTACCGTGCTGTTTATCGATGAACTCCACCGATTCAATCGTGCCCAACAGGACGTGCTGCTGGGCGACGTCGAGGACGGCGTGATCATCCTTCTGGGAGCCACCACGCAGAATCCGTTCTTCGCCATCAACAGTCCGTTGCTCTCGCGAAGCCAGATCTTCCAGTTCGAGCCGCTGACCGACGAGCAGATCGAGGTCCTGTTGCGCCGCGCCCTCGCTGACCAGCAGCGAGGCTTGGGCGCATACGATGTGCAAATCACCCAGGAGGCGTTGGATCACCTGGCCACTATGAGCGACGGCGACGCACGTCGTGCTCTGACGGCGCTGGAGGTGGGCGTTCGCTCGCAGCTTCAGGAGCTGACTGCTGACGGCAAGGCGTCCGGTCCGGTACGATTCGATCTCGATGTGGCCGCCGAAAGCATCCAGCGCAAGGCGATTCACTACGACGGCACCGGCGACGAGCACTACGATGCGGCCTCGGCGCTGATCAAGTCGATGCGCGGCAGCGATCCGGACGCAGCGGTCTACTGGTTGGCCTGCATGCTCGAGGCGGGCGAGGACCCACGCTTCATCGCCCGGCGCATCGCCATCTGCGCCGCCGAAGACGTGGGCAACGCCGACCCGTTGGCGCTGCTGCTGGCCAGCGCGGCTGTGCAGGTCAGCGAGTTTGTCGGCATGCCCGAGTGTCAGTTGCCGCTGGCGCAGGCGGCCATCTACATCGCCTGTGCCGAGAAGTCCAATGCCTCGGCCATGGCCATCTGGCGAGCCGTCAAGGACGTGAAGGCCGGTCGCACGCAGCCGGTGCCCAGACACCTGCGCGACGGCAGCTATCGCGGCGCCGCTCAGCTCGGACATGGGCAAGGCTATCAGTACCCGCACGACTCCAAGGAAGGGTTCGTCGCACAGGAGTATCTCGGCGTCGACAAGTGCTATTACGAGCCGACTGACCGCGGGCGCGAAGCGAAGATGGCCGAGTGTCTGGCCAAGTTCCGCCAACTGCGCCGCCAGCAGACTGCGGCCACAGACAGCAAGGGGAACCCGTCTTGATCAAGAAGCAGTTGCGCAACGATTTGCGACAGAAGCTGGCGGCCATCCCGCCCGAGCAGAACGCCGAACGTTCTCAGCGAGCCTGTGAGCGGCTATTCGAACAGAAACAGTACCGCAAGGCGGAAGTGGTGATGGTGTTCCTGTCGCTGCCCCACGAGATCAATACCACGCCCGTGGTGCTTCGCTCCTGGCAGGACCGCAAACGCGTGCTGGCGCCGAAGGTTTCGTGGCACCAACGGCGCATGCTGCCGATCGAGATCCACACGCTCCACGACGTTGCGGCGACAACGCAAATGGGCATACGCGAGCCGGTCGACGGCCAGCCCTTCCCGGTCGCGAACATCGACATGGTGATCGTACCGGGCCTGGGGTTCGACCCGAACGGTCACCGTCTGGGCCGGGGCAGCGGCTTCTACGATCGCTTCCTCGCTCAGCCGGACTTTGCGGGGGTGCGATGCGCGCTCGCCTTCGAGGAACAGTTCGTCGAGGCCATTCCCGCCGGACCGCACGACGTGCCCATCGACATGCTCATCACCGACAAGACGGTCCGTCACTTCAGCCACTAGGTACGCTGCGGGTGACGTGGCGGGGCAACGTCTCGCCCGGCATTCGCCCTTCATACCCAGATGAAGTGTCCCCACCGTCAGGCCGACGAGAGGAATGTGGGCCTCACCAAATCGGCGGCGCGAGCGGCGTTGTGAGTGGGCGCCCATCTAGCGGCGGGCTCAACCTCCGCAGGTCCACACCGAGACGCGTCAGGATGGTGGGTGCGATGTCACATCGCTCGCCCTGGCGGATCACCTTTGGATCGTTCGTAGCCAGGAACACGTACGGGGCATCGAGGTGCGCGTCCCGCCCTTCGTCAAAACCGTGATCTGAGGTGACGTAAATCAGCGTCCGATCGTACAGGCCCAGCGCCTTCAACTTGTCCATGATCCGACCGGTCCACACGTCGTCGGAGATGATGCCTTCATTGTACTCCTTCGAGTTCTCGCCGTACTTGTGGCCGACGTGATCCGGCTCGGCGAAGTGCACGAAGAGAAAGAAGCGGCGGTCTTTGCATCGCTCGAGGTATTCCAGGGCTGTTTGACCGACCTTCTCGTTGTCGCCCAGGCCGTTGATAAAGACGTCCATGTTGTCCTTAGTATGGAAGTAGGGCTTACCGGGCACCACCCAGTACTTGATACCTCTTTCCTCGATGGTCGTGCTGTCCCGCGGCGCCCTGCGTCTTCTTCTGGGCGTCGTGCCGCCATCCAGGACACGCGTCTTGCTGGGCGGGTCGGCGTCCACGTGGTTCTTCTTACCGATGATCGCGACGGTGACGATGTTCTCTGGCCCGAAGTGCTTCTCCACGCGCTCGAAGATCGTATAGCCAACGGGAATGGGTCCGTAACGGCGATTGCTGAACACACCTGTCTTTTCGGGCTCGTATCCGGTCAGAATCTGCGTCCAACCCGCCTTGGTGTCCGTCGTCCGTAAGATGTCAATCGCTACGAGGTCCCCTTCGCTGGCCAATCTCATCAGGTTGGGCACTTCGTTGCGTGCGATGCATTCCTTGAGGTGCTGTCGCTGACAGCCGTCCCATCCGATTAGGACCACGTTCCAGGATCTGGCCGCCTTCTCCCCGTGGGTCCATCCTGGGAGAACGAGACTGACAACAATAGCGATCAAGCTCGCATCGATCCTGTTCACGGAGATCTTCCTTATCTGTTGTGCAACACGGGCGACCACTTCCGAGATTCTGGATCGCTGTCGCGTATAGGCACTCCATACCGGTTTGGGCCTCTACTACAGCCGCCCTCAGCGTGCAAGCGCAACCTCCGGCCGCAATGGACTAACCGTCCCATCGAGTACTCTGAGTTTGGCTATGTGGTAGTTCACCTCGGATGCTGCCGCACCCAGCGCCGGCACGTTGGGGGTCTGGATCCTGGCGCCAGCTTCCCGGTCGACCTTCGGGAGCCTCAGCACGGATTGTGGGCCGCGCCAGTTGAGCAGCGGCTGGTTGTTGGCGGTGACCGCAATCTGTGCGTCGGCCCCGTCCAGCTGCACTGTGATCCCGACGTTGTAGAGCACGTTGTTGCGTATTCTCAATGTTCGCACCGTCGTCTCGTTGCTCCTGGCATGCTCGCGTTTGATGTTGCCGATTCCGCTGAGCCAGGTATCGCCCCTGCCACGGACGGCCAAGACGACGCAGGCCTTGCGCTGCCCGACGGGGATACACGTACGGATCTCGCCGTCCCCCGTGAGACGACAGAACTGGAAATGCAGCTCGTAGCTGCCCTCCACGGCGACCGGTAGCAAAATGTGTCCGTACTCGGCCTGCTGGATCTGGAGCTTCGTACCCACCCACTTCCATTGCCCCGCCACCGTGTCCTGGACCGGATCGACCCACCTGAGCAGATCAAAGGTCTGGCGGTCCATCTCCGCAAATTGAGTCCTCAGTTTGCTGACGGCAATCTCGGCCTGGGCGCCGTCAAGATCGTCGGCTTCGTGCTGTCGGAGGAAACGCTCGTAATACCCGATCGCACGCCGCAGCATCGCCGGCTTGTGCACGTCGCCGGCCTGGTCGGCCAACTGCCGGTACCACGCGCCCAGACGCTGGCATTCGACTTCGCCTAACTGGTCGCCGTCACTGGCCGCCCACCCAATGTTCTCACGTATCTCGTCGTCGACATGGCCTGCGTACTGCAACGCCGCGTTCGGATCATCCATCTCGACCACATACAGCATCGCCAGCTTCCGCCCCGCCTCGGAATCGGCCGGATCGCCCGCTAACCTGACCTCGAGCTGTTTGAGCGATACAGCCACGCGGCGCCGCTCTGTGATCTGCTCCAGCTTCGCCTGGAGATCACCGAACGGGTCCGACTTGACAGCCCTGGCGATCGAGTAGGCCCGCCTGATCAACCCGAGTGCCTCGTCCGGATCACCGGCTTCGAGCTTCGCTTCCGCCGAGTCCTGCAGCAAGTCAGCCAATAGGCGGCCCGCCTCGCCCTTTTCCTCGCCCCGGCGGTTGGCGTACATCCGCGGCAGGATTCCCAGCAGCTTGTCCCTGCATCGGTCCTGCTCGGCAGGCACACGCCGGCTCAACAGTAGCATCGCCCCGACGGCTGTTTCGTATCCCTTCGGTGTTTGGCAGGTCAACGCCCACGCTTCGTTGCATAGCGCCGCAACCAGCGCCTGATCGGTCGCAGTGGCGGCCTTGTCCAACAGCTCGCCTGCCAACGCCAGGTCGTCGTTCTTGCTGGAGGTCGCCTTGGCTTGTTTCAACTGCGGTCCGAAGAGATCATCCAATACCTTCTCAGCCTGATTGCCAAGGGCCGAGCCCACACGGCAGGCGACTGCCACCCACGCCATCACCGCCACACGTTTCCACCGTTTCATAGCTGCTGCTCCCCGACGCACCGATGCTGAATGCGCCCGATGCGTCTTGACTGGAGTGCTACCCACTACGGACTCGCCCATCCTGACGCCAACCCCTTCTGTTAAAGCAGCGTCGCGACCCGGCCCTCGGTCCTCCCGCAGCGATTCTGCCCCTGCGCGGCGATCACCGAGCCATCTGTGAAAGCGCCACGGGGCTTGGTCCGCGGGCACCTCGACAGGTTAAGCCGAGATTTCGCAGGCGCGTCCACTCCCCACATCGCGGCCTACCAGCAGCTATTGTCGCTCGGTCGAAGGGCTTCGGCAATGGTAAATCCGCCAGTTCAATCGTCTCTGGGGCTCTCGGGCGGGCGCAAGTCGGTTCTGAGGATGTGTACGGCGTCCTCAATCCTTGACATCCAGCGAGGTCCTCAGTCCATGCTGCCCCACTGGGCCCATATTGGCATAACCTTCTGGAATATCTGGGACAAGGGGTCGACGGGTGACGCCGCAGGGGTGGTGTGCGCCTAAAACTCGCGCCTCGTCAGATGACGTGCCCCCACGGCCAGGGCTACCGCCGCAACGCCGACCGCGAACAGCAGGATAGCAACCACGATGCCGACCGTGCGAAGATCGAGCTGGCGGCTGTAACCGAGCTGGAACGCTCGCAGACTGATCCACCCAAATCCGGTTGAGACGATCGTTACGAACAGGACCGAGAGGATGAGATTCACCGTGCCGCCGAAGCCGCTGGCGATTCTCGCGGTATTACGCTGCCCGAAAACCGGAAGCCGCGCCCCCACGCCGACCGCCAAACCACTCAGCCCGATGCAGCATGCCACCGCGACCGACAGCTTCACCAGCGTCCACGACCAGCCCACCTCAAGCGTGCGACAGCTCAAGAGCGTAACCGATACAGCCGCCAGCAGGCTGACCGTCAAGGCGAAAATGAACTTGGTCGCGACGATACGCGACATCTGTACCGGCAACAGGCCCAGGAGCCACATCGTGTCGGTCTCCAGCGAGATCATGGGGAAGACAAACCGGCTTGTGAACGTAGCCAGGATGAGGCTGACGGCCGTCATGTTCAAAAAAGAGATCAGCAGTTGCCACTTAGGCGTGGCAAAGTCCAACCGAATAGTGGGGATATTCCCGGTGTAGATCGCCAGCAGGCCGAACAGAATCAGCATCTGGGCCCATTGGGTCGGATCTCGCAGGAAACCACGCACATCCTTGCGGATGATTGCTCGAAGCCTGGCGGGAACATAGAAAAACATCACCTGGGTCAGCAGAGCCGAAGCCCAGGTACGGCCGCGAAGCTGACGCCCGCCGGCCCCATTGGCCCGGCTGTAGGCCAGCCCGAGCGTTGATGCTGTCAGCGTCACAGCCAGCCAACTGAAGAACACGGCATTGGCGAAGACGATAAACAGGTAGAACAGCGCGCGGCCAGGCTGGTTCTCGACGGCGGCCGTCACACCAGCCGTCACCCACGCGCTGGGCAGCAACGCCGATCGCACAAATCGCAGCTCGGCCAGGAACTGCTTGAGCCAGACGGCCGAGTCCGCCGGGCTGTGCTGCCAGGCGTTCATCAGCCACCATATTCCGCCCGCGCCCACCACAATGCCGCCGGCAATCAGCCCCCGCCGCAGACTCCGCGGCAGAAACATCGCCACAAACCACGCCGTCAGCAGCCCCCACGCCCCCGGAATCGCCACGAAGAGTACGAACAGTGAAAGAAAGAACGGATAGAAGTGCCATGGCACAAATTGCAGGTCCGCCATCGCCCACATGAGAGGCACGCCGACCAACAACAGCGCCCAACTGGAGAAAAACAGCGACTCCAAGAACTTGATCGCCACAATGTGTTCGGGCCGCGCCGGACTGCTCAGTAAGTAGGCCGATTCCTTCTGGCGAAACAGTCCGCCGTAGATCAGCACCGCGTTCGACAGCATCAACATGACCATCAACGCGATGAAGAACACCCCGAACACGTAGGGCACGGCAATGATGCTCGCCAGCGCCTGCTGCTTGAGCACGAGGAAAATACCGCGGAACAACAGGTACAGACTCAGCCAGATAAACAGCACAAAGACTGCGATGGCTATGACCTTGAGGGGAGCCTCGGCCATTGCCTGGTCGGCGCGGTTGGCCAGCGTTTTGATTTTGACACGGATCAGCAGCCCGATTCCGGGCTCGGCCGCCATGTTCGTCTGGCCTGCCACGGGTGCCATTCTCCTATGCCGGTACCGTTTCGGCCTGCGGATCATCGCGGTCGGCAGTCAACGTCAGAAAAATCTCTTCCAGAGAGGCTTGTTCGATGCCTCGCCGACGAAGCTCGGACAGGGCGCCGGCGGCGATCAGACGCCCATGGTGGATGATGCCGATGCGGTCAGCCACGGCTTCGGCGACCTCGAGTGTGTGCGTGCTCATGAAGACCGACCGGCCCGACTGCGCCAGTTCCACGAACATGTTCTTCACCAGCCGAACCGTCTTCGGATCGAGCCCCACCATCGGCTCATCGATCAGCAGCACCTGTGGCTCGTGTAGCAGCGCCGCCGCCAGGAGCGTTCGCTGTTTCATGCCGTGCGAGTAGCCTTCGGTCAGTTGATCCAAAAAGTCGTTCATCTCGAACTGTTTCACCAGCTCATCCGTCCGCTCTTTCGCCACGCCGGGCGGAACGCGATACATCTCGGCAACAAACCCGAGGAACTCGCGTCCGGTCAGCTTGTCGTACAGGAAAGGGTGATCCGGCACGTAGGCCAATTCCGCCTTGGCCAGCCCACCGTCACGGCTGGTGTCGTGTCCGCTTACGCGGACGGAGCCGCTGTCGGGGCGCAGAAGCCCCGCGATAAGCTTGATGGTGGTGGTCTTCCCCGCCCCGTTGGGCCCGAGAAACGCGAAGATCTCTCCCGCCCCGACGTGAAGGCTGACCCTGTCGACCGCCACCTTCTGGCCGAACCGTTTGGTCACTTCTCTAAGCTCGATGGCCACCGTGCCGTTACTCCATCCAAAGCGACTAACGCGTAATCCGCTGCCGGGCCGCCTGGCGGACCGCCTCGTCGTAAGGCTCGTCGCGCAGAACGATGCCTCCGATCACCGGCAGGCGCACACGCTGTTCGAGGACCCGACCAATTGAGTCAGCAAAAGCGACCACGTCACGTGCCTCGACGCGGAAGCACTCGACCATCCGACCCTGGTGCTCGATGGTCTCCTTGCCGGTTACTTCCACCACCACCGACTCAAAATCTGCTCGGTGGCCGATAAGCTGCCTGATCGGATTGAACAGCTTCACCTGCCAGCGGCGGCCCACCGCCAGGTCCGGCAGGACGGTGAACGGCCGCATCGCCTCGCCCATCGCCTGCATGGTCTGATCGTCGAAGGCAAACGTCCGCCGCACCGGCCCGATCTGCAGCTCGCACGGAAAGCCGCCCCCCATGTGTTCGCCGCGCAGCGTGATGTCGAGGTGCGGGAGCCCGAACACCTTCACCTGGATGTCATCGAGCCTGCCGCCAAAGTACCGCATGACCGACTCGACGCGGAGCGGCGGCAACATGGGCACCGACTCGAGCACCGTCGTGGACTCGACGCTCAGGCTCTCCTCGGACGGCTGTACACTGTTCCAGGCTGCTCCGATCCGCCCGCCGCCTGCGTCATAGATGCCCATCTGCACGTCGCGCGGCGCGGCCTCCATCCCCGGAGGCGGTTCGGCCGTCCAGCGCGGCCACATGTCATGCACGACCAGCGCGCCCACGCTGGCCAGCCAAAGGCTTATCACGACCATGCCCAGCAGTCGGTTCATCGCTCCACCGCAAAGGCGGGCCCTAAGCACCCGCGAAGCGTCCAATTCTACGGTTCTCGACTCCGGCAGGTCAAATCGTGCGGCCTCGCCCGTGCTGCCGCGCATTCCTGGCGCATTGCGTGTACGCTAGGGGCATGTTGCGTACCAGACGAAGTCATAGGGTCGCGGTGGGCGCGGTTGCCGCGATCGTGCTCGTTGCGACGGCCTCGTGGTTGGCGGTGGCGCGGGTTCCCTCGTGGTATCGTCCGCCTCACGTGGGCGCGGCACAGTACCAGGACGTTCGCGATGATCTGGAGGTGGCGTTCAACCAGCTCAACCTGGCGATGCAGGGCGACGAGCCGTTTGACTATGTCGTCCAGGAGGATCGACTCAACCGGTGGATTGACGCCCGCGAACAGATCTGGCCGGGCCTGAGGCAGTACGTGCCCCCCGAGCTGCAATGGCCCGTGGTGGCATTCCGCGAGGAGGGCGTCGTCGTCGCCGGGATAGTTGAGATCGGCGGCGTGCGATCGGTCCTCAGCGTGCTCCTCTCGGTCCGGGCCGAACCCGACCGCATGATCGTCAAGCTTGCCCGATGTCGTCTCGGGGCCGTACCCGTGCCCCATTGGATGGTCCGGCGGTCTCTGGAAGCGCTGTCCCGTTCCGCCCCGTCAGACTCGACCGGACGACGCGGCGACCTCCTGGACGGGTTGATCCTGGTGAATCGGTTTGACTGGCCCAACGGGGCGAGGCGCCTTCGCATCGCCGCCATCGACGTTCGGGCCGGGCGCCTGGTCGCCAAGATCCATCCAAGCTTGGCACGTCAGGGCCGGGCGCTGTGGCGATGAAGAATCCATGTTTGTCCGCCCTGACACTCAAGCGTGAACCAGCCTCTAAGGCACTTGCCCGCCAGGCGGAACACCCATCTCGTGGGCCCGGCCTCGACGAGCTCGCACTCGCCCTGGTCGCACAGGCGTACCTCGCCGAGACCCTCGCGCAGCGGTCCCTCGTAGCTCAAGAATCTCCTGGGGTGATCGAAGATTCTGACGGCGGCGATGCCGGCCGCGTCGGTTTCAGGTAGCGCCTCGATCCGCCACGTCGCCAGACCGTCAGCCTGTTCGATCATCAGGTCCCAGTGCTCGCCTTCGGGGTGATCGTGCCGGTGCAGCACAAAACGCGTCTTAGCGTGGTGCTGGCTCATAGCTTGGTCGGTGCTGTCGTGCATCCCCACCGTCGACCTCTACGCGCAAAAGCATGCCCACGCAAGGGGCGTGGGCATGATACCGCACTGCACTGGGTTTTGGCGATTACGGCTTGGTCGGTGCGCGGTCACCCATGTATTGCTTGACCACAGAGTAATCTGCGGTTGTGACACGCCCGCTACCGGTCAGGTCGTCGCGCGAGTCGGTGATCAGGCCCATGCTCACCTTCACAGCCGAGTAGTCGGCCGTGGTCACCCGTGCGCTGTTGTTCGCATCGCCGATGAGGGTGCATGCGTCCAACGTGAACGCCTGCACGTCAAAATCCACGCTCGGCGTGATGCGATACCACGTATGATTGCTCAGCACAGGGCCCTGCTCCACGGCTTTGAGCGTCACACCGTCGGGCTCCACCGAGTAGGCAAAGCTGGCGCCCAGATCCGCGCCCCCGGCAATGGGGACGACCACAAGTGCATCGCCGCCCGGCAAGGTAATGTTGCCGTCGAAGGTCAGCAGGACGACGTTGTTCTGTGTCTTGGGCAGCGTCCCGTCGGCCGGCGGCTCGCTCGAAACCAGCGCCGGCGACGTGAGATACTCATACGCGCCGATCGCGGGCGGCAAGAGATAGCAGACCTCGTCGCGGTCGCCGCCGACTTCGGACATATCCACACCCGCCCCACGTGCAGGGCTGGCCGCATCGATGTGGAAGTCCTCCACGTTCGGATCGACCAGCAGCGGATCCTCCTGAATGACCGGGTCAATCTCGGTTGTCGGCAGCGACGGTCCGCTGAAGCTCGGGTTATTCAGCGCGTACCAGAGATTGTTCGAGAAGCTGAACGTGTTCGGCAGCGTGCTCGAACCGATGTTGACGAACGTGCTGCCGATCTGCGCGTGGTTGAATACCACGATGTTGTTGAAGAAGCGGCCATTGGCGGGCCAGTCCTTTGAGGTGTTCTCATTGAGGATCCGAATGATCCAGCTCGTGGGCTTGTAGATGGTGTTGTTGGCAGCCAGGCAGTCGGTGGCGCTGACATAGGCGACGGCCGCCTCGGAGCCGATGACCACATTGCCGATGGCGCGGATGTTGTGCCCCTCGAACGTGGCGTCGATGGGCCGGAAGTATTGAGCGCCCGTGCTGCCGCCCATCTGGATGGCCCGGGCTCCGGCATTCTCGAAGAGATTACCGTAGATCAGGATGTCCTCCGTGCCGCCCTTGGTCTGCGTGCCGTTGGACCCGCCGTCGCGGAACTCGCTGAAAACGATCTCGCTGTAGTGGCAACCCACCATGTCGATGCCCGACCCGGCGTTGGTGTTGAGGATGCGGCAGTTGATGATGCGGATGTAATCCACACCGGAAAGCTTGATGCCGTCGTTATTGTCGCCCAGGCCGGTGTACTCGACCGTAACGTTGTCCAGAACGATGTGTTCAGACGGGGTGGCGTAGGTGCCGCCGTCGTCAATGTTGATACCGTTGTCGATGGCCTGTCGGCACGTCAGATTGGCTATGACGACGTACTTGGCATCGACCAAGTGCATGCACTCGCTGCCCACGAGCCCGCGGTCGATGACAGCCGGGCCTTCGCCCTCGGCGCCGGTAATCATGATCGGCTGAGAGGCCGTGCCCTGAAGATTGGCGATGTAGTTACTGCTCGCGTAGGTTCCCTCGTGCACCACGATCTTAGTCCCGGGCGAAGCCGACCCCGCCGCGCGCTGAATTGTGGCGAAGGGATTGCCCGCACTGCCGTCACCGGTCGAATCGTTGCCCGACGGGTCGACGTGCAGCGTCTGCGCGTAGCTGGCCCCGTCGGCGAACGTCGCCGGCAACAGGCAATCGGCCGCTGTGGCCCACCCGCACCAGGCAGCCACCAGCAACCCGGCAAGACCACAAACCGTGAGTTTGACGCCGTCAATGCGACGAAAACTGATGTGCATCACCTGCTCCTTTCAATTCGCCTGTTTCCGGCAGCGCAGGACCCTTTCGCGGTGTGGGCTCCCGCCGGACACCAAGGCGCTCAGCCGCCCGAGGGCCATTGAAATGCCCCGCCGGCAGATCACCGGCCAACGGGTCATGTTGGCAACCAAAAGCGTTTCAATCCGAGGGGGGGGCGTCGTCTCCTTTCCTCTCCTTGACCGACTAAACGCCTTCTCCCACGTCACTTCCAGACGTTGCGGCCATCCTGAGTAATTGTATCAGCCTGTGGCTCGCCCCACAACCTCGCCGCTTGGGCGGGAAGTTGCATCGGGCAGGCGATGTGTTACTATCGGACGCCCCTGGCCGTGCGACGCGATGCAATCCTGGCCGTTGCGGCCTCATGGTCGGGGATGTCGTCTTGTCCTTATACGGAGCCGTGCCCACCAACGGAGCATCTGCCATGTATCGCCTGGTTGCGATCTTCGTAGTCCTGGTGTCGATCAGCGTCAGCGGCTGCACGACCCATACAGTCGGCGAGCTGAACCGGATGGGCCTGGATGAATACAGGAAGGTCCGGTACAGCGAAGCCAAGGCCTATTTCGAGCAAGCCTGGAAAATGGATCGGGAGCGGCCCGTGACCCTCTACAACCTGGGCCGCTGCGCCATGGCCATGGGTCAGCAGCGGTTCCGGCAGGGCCGGTTCGCGGCGTCTCTCCGCTATCTCGACGAGGCGATCCACTGGTTCGATTCAGCCATCGAGTCGTTTCCGGGCTATACCGATGCCCAGATCGCCCACGTGCAGGCCTTGGATCTTCAGGGCAAGTACCGCAAGGCTCTCCAGGCGGCCGAGTGGGCCGACACCTATGTCGGGCCGGGCGCAAAGCAGAAGCTTGTGCTGGCCGGGCACTATGAGCGCATCGGCGACCTGGACGAAGCGCTGCTCTGCTACCGTCAGGCCGCCGCCATTGAGTCGGACAACAGCTACGTGCGCGCCGAGCTGGGGCGTTTCTACGCCCGACAGGGCCTGACGTCTCAGGCTCGTGCCGAGTTTCAGCGAGCACAGGAGCTTCGGCCGACCGACCCCGACGTCGCGGGCGACCTGGCCAGGCTCGGCCCGGAGCCGGACGGCGACCAGGCCGAATAGAGTCAGTCGTAGAAAGACCCCCTCTGCCGTGTTTCCTGATGTGGACCAGTTGAGGTTCTATAGCTGTGTGCCGGGGGCACCGGCCGTACATGCCTATCCAGGAGCGTAGCAAATGACCATTCGACACGGTTTTGTAGCTGCTGTGGTGGCGAGCGTGCTCTTTGCGTCTGCTGCCAGGGGCGAGTGGATCCAGTTGCCTGCTTCGCGCGACGTGTGGCTGTCGGCCGTGGGCGAGGAGGTCGACCACAGCATGGGCAAGACGAACCAGCTCAAGCTGAAGATCTGGCAGGAATTTGCCCTGGTGGATTTCGACGTGTCAGCCGCCAAGGGGCGCCGGATCCAGGAAGCCCAGCTTTGGCTCTATCCGGTGGGTGATGCGGTGGTCGGCAAGGACCGCGGAACCGACCTGAGCTGGATCACCGTCTCCACCGTTAGTGCCGACTGGGTGGAGGGCGGCGCCGCCGAAAGCTATCAGAAGGATGCCGCTGGCCACGGCGCGACATTCAACGAGGCCAGCTTCGCTCTTCGCCCCTGGGCCTGGCCCGGCAGCAAGGTGTACGACGTTATCCTGGGCAATGGCAACAGCTTGCGATGCGACGCCCGATTGGAAAAGACCGAGGGCGGCTGGTTTAAGGTAAACGTCGACCCGCGCGTGCTCGAGGCGCTGGTGGCGGGTGCCAGCCATGGGTTGCTGGTGATGGATGGTGCGACCAGCGCCTATCAGAACAACTTCATCGCCAGCCGTGAGTCGGGCAAGGGGCCCAGGCTGGTCGTGAACCTGGGCGAAATGGATACAGCCTCGCCGTCTGGTGTTACCGGTTTGCGAGTCGCGCCCGCGCCGCATGCGGCCACGCCAACCCACGGTGCGCTGAAGGTGCAGTTCGAGTTGCCGGCGGATGCGACGGCGTTCCATGTCCGTCTCGATGGCGAGGTTGTGGCGCGGTGGCAGGTGCCCTTCCCGGGCAAACTTCGCGGGCCCATGGCGTTTGAGCTGATCGATCTACCTGCGGACAAGCAGGTCAAGGTCGAAGTTGCAGTCGCCGACGCGGCCGGCAACGTCTCGCCGACGGCCCCCGCCGATGGCCGAACGAGCAAGAAACTCTCGGTGCAGCCGCTGCCGGCGAGTTCGTGGCGACCCAACCCGGCCTCGCCTAGGCCGTGCGTGGGCAAGATGTGCGTCTGGGCGGCGCCGGCGCTGGTCAAATTCGATCCGATCAGTTGCCGCGTTCTGACGGATCCGGCAAGGAAAGGCTACGACCGGGCCAACGCCGTGTGGGACGCGTCGGCGGCGCTGATTCGCTTGGCGGCGGCACGGGCGGACATCGTCGCCTTCCAGTTGGCCGTCAAGGCGTTCGAAGGCAAGCTCGATTCGGTGAGGGTCGAGGTTGGCGACCTGAAGGGAGACGGGGGGACAATCCCCGCGTCCAACGTGAAGCTGTTCCGTAACTGGTATGTTAAGACGGGCGGTTGGTGGCACAGCGAGTATGCAGTGCCGTTGACTGGGTCCTTTAACATCCCCACGCCCGACAACAGGGTCCCGGACCAGCGCATGCAAGCGGTGACGGTCGACGTGTTCGTGCCCCGGACCACCAAGCCGGGCACGTATGAGGGTCCGGTGACCGTCGAGAGCGCAGGACTCACGCCGGTAGAACTGCGATTACAGATCCGCGTCCACGAGGCAGTGATCCCTGACGAGTTGAACTTCAATCCGGAGCTGAATTGCTACGGCGGGCCGGGCGACGCCGGCACGAAGCATTTCTTCGAGTCGCACCGTCTGGCGCACTACCATCGATGCACGATCAATCGGGTTCCCTACGGACAGGACGGCGTCGTCGATGAAGACATGATCCCCAAGCTGAGCGGGGCCGGTAAGGACATTCGCGTCGCGAACTGGTCGGACTTTGATCGTAGAGTTGGGCCCATCCTCAACGGCGAGGCGTTTCGCGGCAATCCGCGCGACGGCGTGCCCGTACGGACGTTCTACGTGCCGCTGTTCGAGAACTGGCCGGCGAACATCCACAAGCACTATCGCCCCGGCGCTCCCACAAGCGGCGACAACTGGCAGATGCGGCACGATATGATGGCCAAGCCGATCGACGAGGCGTTCGACCAGCAGTACAAGGACGCCATGGTGGCTGTGACTCGTCAGTACCTCGAACACTTCGAGCAAAAGGGCTACACGCGCACGGCCGTCGAGATGTACCTGAACAACAAGCCCGACGACGAGCGCATGGTTTCCACGGCCTGGACGCTCGACGAACCGGTGCAGGCGCTCGACTGGATGGCCCTTGCGTTCTATAGCCGACTGTTCCACGAGGGAATCAAGGGGCAGCAGACGGCGCAGTTCGTCTTTCGTGGTGACATCAGTCGACCCCACTGGCAGGGCAGCTTCATGGACGGGCGGATGGAATACATGTATGCCAACTCCGGACAGTTCGCCATGCCGCGTCTACTAGCCGACTGGAAGCGGCGAAACGATGGCGTGCTGTACTGCTACGGTGCGTGCAATTCGCTGGTCCGCGACAAGAAGCCGCTCAGCCATTACGAATCAGCGGCTTGGTGCATCAAGGCGTACGTGCACGGCTGCGACGGGGTGCTGCCGTGGCTGAGTCTGTTCGAGGGGGATGGTAAGCTGCTGACCGAGCCCGGCAGCGGGTATTACGGTCTGGACAACGGCCTGCTGATTGACGGGCAGCGCTTCGACGTGGCCCGAGTGGCTTCGTATCGCGTATTCGCCCTTCGCGAAGGGGCGCAGTTGGTCGAGTTGATGCGTCAGGTGGCTGCAAGCCGCCGGTACACCCGGACACAGATCGGGATGCTCGTCGAGCCGAAGGTGGCACTGGGAGCGGGCTTCAAACAGGCGTTCGCCGACGAGGCGGCGGCGGTATCCTTCGGCGACGTATCGGGCGACGCCTTCGTCGAGCTACGCGAGGCGCTGCTGACCATGTTGAGCAACCCGGCCGGTAGTCCTTAGTGCAACCCGGCTGGGGCGATGGCGGGCAGGTCGACGTTGATCGTCGCCGGCTGCGCACTGGCAGGGCCGAAGCTGATCACGTCGACCTCGTCGCCGGCGGTCACGCGGACCGTCAATTCGTCAAGTCGCTGGATGGCGGGTGCTTTCCCGCCCTGCGGCACGGGGTAGACCACCGCCAGGAATCGCCACGTGCGGTGCGCCTCTCGGGTCGTCAGCCACAGATTGTGCTCGGCGACGAACGGACGTTCTCGTCGGCCCCGACCGAAGTCCTCGGCGTAGTCTTCGCCGGTCAGTGGATTGCGAAAGCCGTCAGCCCCGCGCAGGTCCTGCACGTCGAGTTGACCCGCACCAAGCAGGTGGGCGACATGCACGCCGACGCCCCCGACGTTGTAGCGAAACGACCCGGTAGTCCGGTCCAGCTCCAGCGAGCCGTCGGGCAGGATGTGGTACAGCCAGCTCCACCGGGCGGGCCTGTCAGCGGCCAGATCGTCGAGGATCACGAAGTACTTCCTGCGAACGAACAAGACGTGGCGATTGACGCGCCGAACGTACGACAGGTCGCGCTTCTGGTAAACCTCCGACAGCCTGCCCCACCAGTGCCGCGGCTGGAACGGACGGCGCGGGTAGGCCAGCGTCGCGTCGCCGCACCAGTACGCGACACTGTCGTTAGGCGCGGCGAAGGCGATGATGCGGCTGTAGTAGGGGACCTCTTGCAGCCCGCCCGGTTGGGCCTGACCGAGCCCGTCGACCAGAATGGTGTTGTGGCTCATAGCGTGGAAGGCGTGGGGTTCGTAGTCGCTGCTGCCCGCGGCGTGTGACAGGTCCTGGCCGTAGCCGAAGATGTGGAACGAGTTATCGCAATTGAAGGCGTGACTGTATGCCCCGACAGGCCGGCAGGGAAAGATCATACCCACCCCACGGCGGTACGTGTCGGGGTCGGACGGCGGACCGCTGTGGGCCATCACCCACCCGGCGCGACCAAACAGTTGCACGCCGGGCTCCTCGACGCTCGGCGCGGGTGCCTCACGCCACAACGGCAGGGCGCACTCGATCCACGGTCGCATCATGTCAGCGCCAACGCTGCCGTAGTGCCGGTAGTTGGCCAGGAACCGACCGTCGCCGGTCAGAAACGCCAGCTTGCGATACGACTTGGCGTGACCGTCCTCGAAGTAGCTGCGGCGATTCGAGCCGTGGCCCCACGGGGCGTGCTGGATGCCCACCGGAGTCTGGGCGCGGTAAAAGGCGCCGACGCGCATGAGCCACGGATTCCTGCCGATGCCGAACTCGGGGAACACGCTATCGAGGTAACAGGCGGCGTTGACCATCCACGCGAGCTTGCTGTTGCCGTAGCCGGGCCCTTCGTTGGAGCCCGACTCCATCCCGTGTGACGAGCCGACACCGACCATGTAATTGACGCCCAGGTGGAAGCACTCGCGAGCATGTGCAGACTCTTGGTAGGCCGCGATGGCCGCGGGGAACGTGTCGTAGAAGCCTTCGATGCCGTGGCTGGCGCCGTCGGTCGACAGCGAATGTCGCCATACCTGCTGCTTGTCATCGCGCACCCGCCGCCATGCAAAATAGTTGACGAAATGATCGATCCGCCAGTCGAGTGAGTCGGCGAAGTCTCGCCGCTGCGGTTCGCTCAGGTCCTGGTACAGCCAGTCGTACAGCAGAGCGAGAAATTCGGTGGTCTGCGTGCTGTCCTCGTTGCTGTCGCCGCCGGCGCCCTCGGGTGACGCCCCGCCACCCTTGGGGTAGCGCGCAAAGCGGACGGCTCGTTCGAGCACCCCGGCGTACCTGTCGTCGCCGGTCACGCGCCAGCAGAAAGCAACCAAGGCCAGGTCGCCCGCAATCGTAAGGTAGCTGACGTCGGTCTTCTCGCGATCGCTCTCGGGCATGTGGGCCCACCACTTCGCTTGCAGAACGCGATCGGCTTCGGCCAGCATGCCCTCGAAGATCACGCGCGAGTCGTCGTGCGTCTCGACCAGTTTTCGCAGCTTCGGCAGCGTTTCCGCGTTGAACAGCATGCGCGGATGAGGCTTGGCGGCGAAGTCGGGCTTGGCCAGCGCCGAGCGATCCCATACCTCCGCGTCGCCGGGGAGCGTGAATGAGCGCACATCGCCCCAATGCGTCGGCGGACCCGACGCTGTGCGATCGCGGTAGCCGATGCGCCAGTAGAACGGGCCGGTCCCTTGCAGCGGGGCGATGGTGTTGTAAAAGTTGAACTCGGTTTCGACCTTCAGCACGTTGCTATCAAAGTCCCGATCGGCAGCGATCTGGAAGGTAAAGACATAGTCTCCGCCTTGCCCCGGCTCGGTGGGATGATATTGCCAGCGGAAGCGCGGCGGGTTGAGCGTGCAAACCTCACCGTCGGCAGGTGCAAAGTTTACCGCCCGGCTGAAGTGCGTGCGGGAATCGTCGGGCAATATCGCTTCGGAGCCGAAGCGAACGGGTGCGGCTGGCCGTGTAGAAGGCATGGACATCGGCATCTCACCTGTAAAAACAACTGCCAACACAATCGCGAAACGTATCAAGGGCCTCTCCTCAAACGGCGTGTACAACGGCCGATCATATGCTGCATGAGCTTTCGGATCGACGTTCCAGCAAGCATCATCCGAAGATAAAGGGCAATACCTCCAGGCTGTGGTCAAACTCGAAGTCGGCCAGGCCCTCCGATGTGGGCGCGCTCGAGCGCCGCAACGCTGCATCCCAGCCGGCGTCCTTGGCGCCGCGGATGTCCTTCTCAATATCGTCGCCGACGTAGAGGACCCGGGCTGTGTCGGTTAGTCCCGCCCGGCGCCGGGCCACGCGAAAGATAGCCGGGTCCGGCTTGGCCACGCCTTCGTCACAGGATATGACCATGAAGTCGAAGTACCGTGCCAACCCGACGCCAGCCAACGCTGTGTGCATGGCAAAGCCGGGCCAGGCCGTGTTGGCGATCAGGCCCAGACGGATTCCGGCGTCAGTGAGTTGGGCAAGCAGTTTGTGCGTGTCGGGGAAAACCCAGTGACGATATCGCGGGCCGGCGTAGGCGACGGTCACGATGGCTGTTTGCTCCGCGCTGAGGGGTAAGCCCAGTTGGTCAACCACGCGCAACAGAAACAGGTAGTAGCTGAAACGCGGCCCGAGTTCGCGCTCCATTGGCTCATAGAGCGTCTCGTGGGCCTGCTCGAGCCTGCTGGGTTCGGCATCGATGCCAAAGACGCCGAGCGCTGCCACCAGGCGATCGATCCGCTGGTCGATAACCTCCTGCATGGAGGGATTCCGCGCCGACGGATCGAACAGCGTTCCTCCCGAGTCGAAAAAAACGGCATCATACCGATACACGATCTACTCCACTGTAGTCCGGCACGCAGGTCAGGTTCGACGGATCAGTCATAGAACCCGTCGCGCGTCTGCTCGATCAGTTCGCTTACAGCCAGCACGTTGTCGAGTTTGGCGGTGACCGGGATCTCCTCGTGACCCAGGATCAGGCGTTGGTCGCCTTTCATCCGTTCCAGCAGGTCGGCCACGCGGACGCGCAGCTCACGGGCTTCGAGTGTCGTGTACGTGGTCGGGTCGACGCCACCCAGCAAAAAAATGTCGCCCAGGCGGCGGCGGATCTCGGATAGGTCGGCATCGCCCGTGGGCGGTGGTGTGATGGCCTCGATGCCGTCCAGCGGCACGTGGGCGATCACGTCCAGCATGTCCCGCAAGTGGCCGCACATGTGCACGATGAACACCTTACCGTGCTCGTGGCAGATGTCGGCGTAGTCCTTGAGATGATCGACCGCATACTCGGCATACATCGCCGGGCTGGTAAGTTTGCTGGAGGTGTCTTCCATGGGACGAACCACCCGTCCCGGGCCGGCAGCGGCGATACGGTAGTACTCCTTGTTACGCTTGTGAATCAGATCCATAAGGTCGGCCATCTCGTCGGGGTAGTCAAACAGGCCCATGAGCGTCGGCTCAATGCCCATGTCCCACATGATCAGGTGCATCAGCGGCGTGGCCGGGGCGTCGATGGTGGCCAAGCCCGTCTGGCCCACGCGGTCGATAACGGCCTGAGCCTGGTCATAGTCCGGTGTGTACTCGGGATCTTCGATCAGGGCCTTGTAGGGCTCAAAAGATTCAGGCCCCGCGATCAGGTGCCCGACGGTGTATTGCGTCTGCGCCGTCTCATCGGGCTGACGCCGATGGACGAGCCTGCCTTTAGGCGTGACGTAAGTGGTCGTCAGGGCTTGAGCGTCTTCGATCACCTCGACATTGCGCCACCGCTCGCGAACCGCCTTGAGGCGGGCGAGTTGGTCGGCGCCGATGACCTGATTGACGAAGGTCTGATCGTCCACACCCTCGGGCGCGGGCCCGCGCTGCTGGACGACCTTGCGGATGAAGCCGTCGTTCAGTTCGGGCAGCCAGGGCACGCGGTCGGGCGTTTGATCGGTCAGCAGGGCGTCGATTCGCTGTTTGGGGGTCATACGTCACTCCGGCAGGGGCGCACTCGATGCTCACCTCGCAGGGCTTGCAGCAGGGCTTGCGCCTTGTCCATGGTTTCATCATATTCGGCGAGGGGGTCCGAGTCAGCGACGACCGCCCCTCCGACGTTCAGATAAGCTCGACCGTTCTGCATCAGGATGGTGCGGATGACGATGTTGAGGTCCATGCCGCCGCCTGCGTCGAAGTAGCCGATCGCCCCCGAGTAGACCCCGCGGGCCACCGGTTCGAGTCGGTTGATGATTTTCATAGCCTCAACCTTCGGCGCGCCGGTCATCGATCCGCCGGGAAAGCACGCGCGCAGCAGGTCGACCGCATCGCATTCGGGCCGCAGCCTTCCGCGAACGGTCGAGACCATCTGAAACACACTGGCATACGCCTCGATGCTCATGGCGTTTTCGACTCCGATGGTCCCAAACCGGCAGACGCGGCCCAGATCGTTGCGCAGCAGATCGACGATCATGGCATTCTCCGCACGGTCCTTCTCGCTGTGGGCCAGTTCGTCTCGCAGGCATCGGTCCTGTTGAGGTGTCAGACCGCGCGGTCGGGTGCCCTTGATGGGCCTGGCTTCGGCCCACCCGTCGGGGCGAAGGCGCAGGAACCTCTCGGGCGAGGCACACAGGATCGTTGCCTCCGGTAGGCGAAGATACGCGGCGAACGGCGCGGGATTGATCCGGCGAAGGTGGCAGTACAGCGCCCAGGGATCGCCGGTGTACTTGACGTCGAGCCGATGGGTCAGGCAGATCTCGAAAGCGTCGCCCGCGGCGATGTGGTCCTTGGCCGTCCGCACCAGTTCGCCGTAGCCGTCCCGGTCAAAGAAGGCCCCCACCGGGCCTTGGGCTACAGCCTGCGGGCCGGTCGGCTCGCCTGGTGCGTCGGGTTCGAAGTGTCGCACACGGTCGAGCAGCGCGGCCGCCGTTCGGCGCGCCCGGCTGCGCGCCTGATCGGCATGGTCAGCCTGGCCCAGGGCGCACACGTAGGAGCGATTCGTATCGTGGTCATGTGCCAGCAGCGAATCGACAACCATCAGGCAGCCGTCGGGCAGATCCACATCCCGCCGAGCGGCTGGTGGCACGTTCTCGATGAAGTGCAACAGTTCGTAGCCAAGGTACCCGACCAGTCCTCCGCCAAACGGCACCTCGTGCGGCTGCGCGGACTCGGTCTGCTGCGGTGGTGACCGGTGCGCAAGCCAGCGATGCAAGAGCAGGAAGGGATCGGCGGCGAATCGCCGCATCCTTGGCGGCTCAATCGGGAGACCGTCAGCGGCTCGATGGTGGATGACGGTCACCTCGCCAGGGGCACCGAGGACGTGTCCCGCTTGGCGACGGAACATCAGCACGGCGGCCGGGTCGCCGCCGACGAAGGAAAACCGGCCCAGCCGACCTTCATTCAGTGCACTATCAAGAAAAAAGCAGTATTCCGCGCCGTCCCACATCCGGACGTAGCGACGGATCGGCAGCGCCAACTTGACCGGCTGCACGACAACTACCGTCGCAGGGGTCTGCCTCGTCTTGGCGGTTTCGGCTGCAAGCGCCATCGATCTTCACGATGCCTGCTACAGCGCCATCCCCAGCCAATCGATCTCGTAGGCGCCTCGATTCTGCCACGGCCCGGCCGGATCGATCAAGGCCAGGCGGCCTACCGTAGCATCGTGCGGGCCGTATGAATCCAGAACCAACTCGAACTTGCTGATGGCCTGCCGCTTGTCGCCCAGGATCAAATGCGCCAGCGCTTCCTGCTCCGGGGCACGGTAGGGGTCCCATCCGCACGTCTCACCCCGGAGGTTGCCGCGGCGACGCTTGCGGAAAGACATGGTGATTCTGACCGACTCAAGCATCTGTTCGGCCAGTTGACGTGCGCCGGCTCGCCGCCCGATTCGAAGGTTCGCCAGCGCGCCGCAGAATATTTCGATCGGGCTGATGGCGCCCTCGCTCCAGCCGACCGGAAACCGGCGGTTGGCCGCCTGCTCCCACAGCTCCTGTGCAGCCGACCAGCGACCGCGGGCCCATTCGGTCAGGCCCAGTCCGTACAGGACATGGGCGTCGTTACCCCGGTGGGATCGTGCATGGCCCATAGTCGGCGGCAGACGCAGCGACGCACGGAAGTGCTTCTCGGCCTGTTCCAGTCTGCCTTTCTTCATAGCCAGACGCGCCAGGGCAGAGTGGCACTCGTAGAAGCAGAGCTTGAGCGTTCGTTCGCCCTCCCACGGGCTGAACTCATTGCGGGTCATGACCTCGATCGATTCGGCATAGCGCCCCACGTCACGCAAAGCTACGGCCAGAAGACGAAGGATCTTGTCGCACTTGGGTATACGCGTCAGCGCGCGTTTGAGCATCGCCACACGCTCCCGCAATCGGCCGAGATGGCAGAGCACCAGCGACGCTTCCTCGACCAGGTGAGAATCGTTCGGTTCAACGGCTAAGGCCACCCGATAGTGTTCCCAGGCTTCCTTGCTTCGCCGATCGCGGAACAGCAGGTAACCCAGATTACGTCGCGCGCCTGCCAAACGCGGCTCGCACCGTACGGCCCGTCTCCAGTATGTCTGGGCGGCAGTACGGCCCATCTGCCGGTTCGACAGACATCCGCGCCAGTAGAGGAAACGCCCGCTTTTCGGCCGCTGACGGCACGCCCAGTCGAGTACCCCAATCGATTCCCAGCGGTGGGGCGCGCCGGCAGCCCAGTCGGCTTCGGCTGCCCGATCCAGAACCTGCGACGATTCGGCCGGCGATTCCTCTCGAAGCCACCAGGCGAGCGTCACCAGCAGCATCGGTGATTGGGCAAACGGTTTTTCCTGAATCGTGCGGCGTAGCAGGATTGAGGCATCTTCCACGGCGCCGAGATGCGCTAGATCCCAGGCAATCTCCAGGAACCAGTCTGCGTCGCCGGAGCAACGGTCGATCACGGTTTGCCATGCGGACCGCGCTGCGGCATCGCCGTCGGCCAGCAGCCAAAGCTCAGCGTCAAGCCCCGGATGTGCGGGCCAGCGCTGCTCGAGACGATCCAACTCCGCCTTGGCGCCGCGCAGGTTGCCGGCCATGCCCAACAGACGTGCACGCAGCAAACCCACCGCAGGATCGTCCGGGGCATGTTTGGCCAGGCGCGAAACGGTGACAAGAGCGGCATCGATCCTGCCTTGTCGGGCCTGACAACGGGCCGCACCCGTCAGGGCTCGGGTCTGTAGCTGCTTGGACTTTGCGGCTTCACGATACGCCACTTCGGCCTGGCCGATGTGCCCCAAACGCGTCAATACGTCGGCGAGCGTGGCGTGCCATCGAGCATCGCGCCGCGCCGGCCGAACTTTCTGCAAACCGGCCAGAGCTTGCTCGTGCTCGAAGCGACGCAAATGCAGTTCGGTGCCGGCCAGAGCAAGCTCGAGTGGGTCCGACTTCTGGCGGCGGGCCTGCCTGAGGAGTCGCTCGGCCTCGTTGTCGCTGTTGAGATCCAGGTGCATGCGGGCCTTGCCGACCGCGTCCTTGGGCAACGCGTCGAGCCGAGCTTTCTTGAACGCGTTTCGTTCAACCTCGTCGGCCTGCTCAGCCGGCTGAAGGTCGCCTTCCAGCAGGACCTGGCGACCGCGACGCACCACGGCGCGCATAGGCTGCTGTTCAGGCCAGGTGGGCAATCCAATGACCTTGCACTGCCCCGGCACAAGACGCAGGGATCGACTCAGCAGCGTCTTGCGGCCGGCTATCACCTCCAGCTTTGCGTTGGGCACAGGTACGGGGCTAAGCAGTCGCAGTTCGGGTGCCGCCGGTTTGGCCTGCCGTGTCGAGACGCCCACTGCCATCGACTCCGACGCTGCTGCGATGTCGCCGGTGCGGGCGATCGGGTACCACGTCTCGCTGAATGCGAGGGATTGTGCCGGCTCCATGCGATCGACCATGCCCTGGTTGTGTTTCAGGCCGGCCTGGATCTCGCCGTAGTGCCCGCCGTTCATGCCGAATATGCGGGACCAGATCAGCCCGTCTTCGCCGTGCCCCCAGGAGAAAAACTTCTTACCGGGCATGACCTCGGGGTCGGCCACGTGCACCACGCCGTGCCCCCTGCCGTGGTCGTAGCCGCCGAACCACGACTGACCTTGCGCAATGGCGAACAGATCGGAACTGTGCAGCCGGCTGCGGTACCAGGTGTAGTCGCGCCCTTCGGCGACCGGAAACGGGATGACATCCCCACGAACGTCACCCATGGTGGCTCGCACCTGCATGCGAAACTCGTGGCTCATCCACACCGCCGCGTTGGCCCAGTACATGTAGCCGTAGGGCACATCCGTCGGGTTGGCCAATCGCGTGTGCACGTGCAGTCGCGCGTCGTCGGGATGCAGCGTGAAATCGACTTCCCAGTGCATGCGCGTACACCAATGGTACGCCGCGATGCTGATGGTGGCCGACCCATCCGGGCCCCGTTTGCACGCCCACTGCACCGGCCAGGCCGTGCTGACCGTGTGACCGCGCGGGAAATTGCACTCCAGACCGAGCGGATACCACGCTCCGCGAAGGTGGACACGCCCGTAGCGGAGCAGTTCAGGTGTGACAAAGCACTCCTGTCGGTTGGTTCGGTCGAACAGGCTATACAGGTGGGCACCCAGCTCGGGGATAATCGTGGCCCGCAGGTAGCGGTTCTCGACGGTGACAGAACGATAGCGCCGCGTGACAGGACGAAATGTCAGTGCGTCGGTCCGGGTGTAGGGGTAGAAGCCCAGCCAGCCGCCAACGTTCATCGTGGTCAGTCGGGTAGCCGGGGCGGGGGGACAAATGCGTACCGCTTGAGAACTCTGGCGTAGGGCCACCTGGTCGGACATCGTGCACAACTCCGCAAGAAGAACTCGACATCAGGATCCGATGAGTCCGCAGTCACAACACGTGGGCGGGCCCTCACCGGCTACAAAAGCGGGCTTCTTACCATAATCGACGATGTGGCGAAACCCTGCCCGGCGCTTCAATCGCCTATTTTTCCGTATCAGACCCCGTCGGGTGGGGCCCCAGTGTCACGATCGAAAGACGATCGCGCCGGTGCCGCTCGAGATAGTCCCCCACTTGCTTGATGCCGACCTGGCTCACCTGGTCGAGCTTCTGGTCGATAGGAACCGGACGCCCGTAATAGAACAGGTCGTCGGCCAGTTCGGCGGCGAGGGCCATGGTGATCTCGCCACGAGTGCGTGTCCGCGTGACGATCCCAATGATTGCACGCTCCAGCTCATCTGAATGAAGATCATCCGTCAGACGGTCGACTTCGCGCATGAGCACCGCCAGAGTCTGCTCGCACCGGTCGGGGCTCGTCGACGCACCCAGATGAACCATGCCGGCGCCTCGCGGGTGTTCGTGCCAGGCGCCCACCCAATAGACCAGCCCGAGCTTCTCACGTACCTCTGTAAACAGCCTGCCACTCATGCCCCCGGCCAGGATGCCCAGGATGACGCGCTCTACGGGGAAATCCGGATCGGTGATGGGCACGCCGGGCCAGCAAATGCTGATGTACTGCTGCTCGAGTTGCTTCGGAACATGTATGGTGGCGGGCGAGAACGTCGCCTCAAAGGGATCTCGGCCGGCTGGTACGGATGGCCCGAAGCCGCTGAAGACCTGCTCCAGCAAACCCGTCGTCGCCTCGACGTCGACAGGCCCGGCCACTGCAACCTGGAGCCTTGCAGCCGAGAAGGTGCTCGCCCACTGGCTCCTGATATCATCCGGCCCGATCGCTGAGAGGGTTTCCTGCTCGCCGAGCGGGTGCCTGCCGAGCCGGGGGCCGTACGCCTGGCGAGCCTGGACCTTGCGCAGCAACTCGATCGGTTCATCCTGAAGGCCGTCCAACTCCTGGCAGGCCAGTTCGACTGCGGTGCGGCATGCCTGATCGGGAAACGTCGGGCTGCGCAGCATCTCGGCATGGAGCTGCACCACTTGCGGCAGATACTCCGGCAGACTCAGGGCGCGAAAACCGAACGACTCCCGCCCCACCCACGAGTCGCGCCGCACCCCCAGACGGTCGAAGGCGTCGGCCAGCCCGCGCGCGTCGTGACGGTCGGTGCCCTTGTCGAGCGTCTGCTCGATCAGATGGGCCAATCCCAGCTTTTCGGCCGGGTCGTCGGCCACGCCTGAAAGCATCTGGAAGTGAATGGCCACGGTGCGACGCTGGGGCAGCAGTTCGGCCGCGAACTCCACGCCGCATTCGAGGGTTCGGTGCACGTATTGACTCATAAGGGATACGGGCCGGCGCGTCGGGATACGGCGCCTGTGTACGGGGTGCCCCCCGTTAGTGCTCGACCGGCTCGCCGAGCTGGGGGGTCAATTCCGTGAGCTTCTCCTTGAGCAGTCGGGCGTCGACCGCTTCCACGATAAGCCTCAACAGCGGCTCGGTGTTGCTGGGTCGCACGTTGAACCACCAGTCTTCGTACTGCACCGTGGCGCCGTCGAGGAAGTCGACCTCGCCATCGCTGTACTTTTCGGCCAGCGCACGGACCGTGCCATCCTTGTCGTCGTTGCTGAAGTTGCGCTCGCCCGAGCCGGCATATCGCTGGAGCGGCTTGACCAGCGAAGCGAGCGACTTGCGCTGGCCGCCCAGCACGTTGACCGAGTGGACGAACGCGAGGAACCCGCTATCGCAATACCAGTTATCTCGGAAATAGAAGTGCCCGCTGACCTCGCCGCCGAAGACGGCCTTGGTGTCGGCGAGCGTCTTCTTCATGAAGGCATGGCCGACCCGTTCGCGCCGCGGGACGCCTCCGGCAGCCTCGATCTCCTCACGAACCACACGGCTGGAACGCAGGTCGTACACAATCGTCGAGCCGGGGTGCTGCTCGAGGAAGGTGCGAGCCAGCAGCGCCGTCATGGTGTCGCAACGCACAATCTTCCCTTTGCTGTCGACAAACACGCAGCGATCGGCATCCCCGTCGAAGCAGATACCCATATCGGCTTTCCGCCTGAGTACCTCCTTCTGAAGTTGGGCCAGGTTGGCGTCCACCAGTGGATTGGGATCGTGCACGAACTCGCCCGTCGTTTCAGGGTTGATCACGGCAGTATCCAGATGTGCGGCATCTGCGAATAGCACGTCGAACCACTTGCCGGCCATCCCGTTGGAGGCGTCGATGACAACCTTGAGGTCCCGCGTTGGCTGAAGGAACTGGCGTATGAACGCCTTGTACGGTTGCGTTAAATCCACCTGACGCAGGGGGCCGGTCACCCCCGTCTCGTGTCGCGTCATCGCCATGGCGATGCGAGCGACCTCCTGCAAGCCGGTGTCCTGCCCGATGGGTCGACCGCCTTTGCCGCATATCTTAAAGCCGTTGTACTGGGCAGGGTTGTGGCTGGCGGTCGTCTGCACGCCACCGCAACAGCGCAGGTGGTTGACGGCGAAGTAGATCTGGGACGTATCGATCATGCCGACGTCGATGACGCCCGCGCCGGCCGCCCGAAGGCCCTCGATCAGCGCCCCCGCCAGTGCGGGGCTGCTCTTGCGCATGTCGCGCCCGACCACCACGCTGTTGAGTTCCGGGTCGGACCGGTCGTATCCGGTCAGCGCGCTTCGGAGAAACTGGGCGGTGGCGTGGCCAATGCGCCATGCGAGTTCCTCGTTGAGCGGCTCGGGGTAGACTCCGCGAATGTCATTTGCCTTGAAGACCTCTGCATTCGTGCCCTGTACTCCATGGCCACCGGAGGGATGGCCTTCAGCGCCCTGATCATCGCTGAACGGGCAACCGTGGCACTTGGGATAGCTGGCGCGTCGCCTGCCCAGGCATATGGCATCGGAGATCCTGACCTCCTCCTCACCAGGGCAGAAGCGATAGTAGTTGGACGGTTTCTGCATCGGTAACCTTTCCGCCCGCTGGACATACAACTTAACCACAGCATCCTAGCGGCCAGCCCTCGGCAAGCAAGCGCGAAACACATGCCCGCACGGCGCAACGAACCCCACGGCGTAGGATTCATAGTCTCCTGCGCGCCGATCTGCTTGAATTCGAGCGCAGGGACTGCTAGGGTTTGCAGGATTTAGGGCCGGGCGCGGGGTGGACCCGGGGTACGTCCCCCCGTGGATTGAGCGAGAATGCCCAGACGAAATGATATTCACAAGGTTCTGATCATCGGCTCCGGGCCCATTGTCATCGGGCAGGCCTGCGAGTTCGACTATTCCGGTACGCAGGCGTGCAAGGCCCTGCGCGAGGAAGGGTTCCGCATCGTGCTGCTGAACTCGAACCCGGCCACCATCATGACCGACCCGGAGATAGCCGATCGCACATACCTCGAGCCGATCATTCCCGACGCGATCGACAAGATCCTGGCCCGCGAGGCCGACCTCGGCGACCCGGTCGACGCGATCCTGCCCACCCTTGGCGGGCAGACGGGGCTGAACTGCGCCGTTCAGGTCGCCGACCGGGGGATTCTCCAACAGTACCACGTCGCGATGATCGGCGCGACGCGCAACGCGATCCACAAAGCCGAGAACCGAACGGAATTCAAGGCCGCGATGGAGCGCATCGGCCTCGATGTGCCTTGCTCGGGGATTGCCACCTCCTACGATCAGGCCCTGGACGTGCTGGAGGGGGTGAAACTGCCCTGCTGCATACGACCTGCGTATACCCTCGGAGGTACGGGCGGCGGCTTCGCCCACACCCGTGAGCAGTTCGAGGCCATTGCCAAGCGAGGGCTCGAGTACAGCCCGATCAGCGAAATTCTCGTCGAGGAGAATCTCTGGGGCTGGAAGGAATACGAACTGGAGGTGATGCGCGACAGGGCCGACAACGTCGTGATCGTCTGCTCGATCGAGAACTTCGACCCCATGGGAGTCCACACGGGCGACTCGATCACCGTGGCGCCCGCCCAGACGCTGACCGACAAGGAATACCAGAGGATGCGGGACGCGTCGATCGCCATCATGCGGGAGATCGGCGTCGAGACGGGAGGCAGCAACATCCAGTTCGCCGTGCACCCTCAGACGGGGCGCATGGTCGTCATCGAGATGAACCCGCGCGTGTCGCGAAGCTCGGCCCTGGCGAGCAAGGCCACGGGCTTCCCCATCGCCAAAATCGCAACCAAACTGGCCATCGGCTATACGCTCGACGAGATTCCCAACGACATCACGAGAGAGACACCCGCCTGTTTCGAGCCGACCATCGACTACGTGGTCACGAAGATTCCGCGGTGGACGTTCGAGAAGTTCCCCGAGGCCGACGAGACCCTCACCACGCAGATGAAGAGCGTGGGCGAGGCGATGAGCATCGGGCGGACGTTCAAGGAATCGCTCCAGAAGGGCATTCGCTCGATGGAGATCAAGCGCTTCGGGCTCGGGCTGGACGGCAATGATTTGTGGCTGCGTGCGGCACGCGCGGGGCGGGCGAACGGGTCGTCGCCCTCGGCGACGGCTTCACCCGCCGCGGATCGCGGCGAGACGTTGATGGGACGCCGAAGCGGCGAGCCCGAGCCGGACTGGAAGGAAGAGGCGGCCACCGCCTGGCCTATACCCGACGAGTCGCTGATCGATAAGATCCGGCACCCCTGCCAGGGCCGACTCTACTACATTCGCTATGCCTTCAAACAGGGATGGAGCGTCGAGCGGGTCTGCGAGCTGTGTCACATCGATCCGTGGTTCCTGGAGAACATCAAGCAATTGGTGGAGTTTGAGGACGAGCTTTGCCGCTACGCTCGAGTCGACGACGTCCCCGAATCCGTCTGGCAGCAGGCCAAGCAGTGGGGCTACAGCGACGTGCAACTGGCAGAGGCGTGGTCGACGACGCCCCAACACGTGCGCGCCGTCCGTCAGCGCCTCGGCATCGAGCCGGTGTACAAGCTGGTGGACACCTGCGCCGCGGAGTTCGAGGCCTACACGCCATACTACTACTCCACCTATGAGGCACCTGCATTGCAGGTGAGCCCCGGCAAGATATCGGTCGGAAGCGGCGCCGAATCGTTGGCCCGGGTGGTCGACGATGAGATTCGCGTTTCGGATAGACCGAAGGTGATCATTCTGGGCGGCGGGCCCAATCGAATCGGGCAGGGCATCGAGTTCGACTACTGCTGCGTCCACGCGGTGATGGCAGCCGGCGACGAGGGGTACGAGACCATCATGGTCAACTCCAACCCCGAGACGGTCAGCACCGACTATGACACAAGCGACCTGCTCTTCTTCGAGCCGCTGACACACGAGGACGTGCTGTCCATCTGCGAGCGCCTCAACGGCGGCCCGCTGGCGGTGCCGGACGGCGCCCCGGGCGGACTGCTCAAAGGAGTGATCGTTCAGTTTGGCGGGCAGACGCCGCTGAACCTTGCCCAAGGGCTAAAGGACGCAGGGGTGCCGATTATCGGCACGCCGCCCGAGAGCATCCACCTGGCCGAGGACCGCGAGCAGTTCCAGAGAATCATCGAGGAACTGGGGATCGTGCAGCCGCCTAGCGGCATCGCGGTCGATGCCGACCAGGCCCGCTACATCGCCGGGCGGATAGGCTTTCCCGTACTGGTCAGGCCTTCCTACGTACTGGGCGGCCGGGCAATGGAAATCTGCGACGACCAGGCGGCCTTGGATCGGTACATCGGTCAGGCCCTGCAAGCCACCGATCGCACGCCCAGCGACGCCCGGCAGCACCCGATCCTGATCGACCGGTTCCTGGCCGATGCGATCGAGGTAGACGTCGATGCCGTGGCCGACGGGCAACGCTGCGTAGTCGCCGGCGTGCTGGAGCACATTGAGGAGGCGGGGGTGCATTCCGGCGACTCCGCGATGACACTCCCGCCGTACTCGCTGTCGCCAGCGATCATCGACCAGATCAAGGACGTCACCGTCAGGCTGGCGATGCGGATCGGCGTCCTCGGCCTGATGAACGTGCAGTATGCGGTCAAGGAGGGGCTGATTTACGTGCTGGAGGTCAACCCGCGGGCCTCCCGTACCGTGCCATTCGTCAGCAAGGCGACTGGCGTGCCCTGGGCCAAGATCGCAACCCGCATCATGCTGGGCAGAAGTCTCGATGAGCTGCTGGCCGAACTGGACCTGTCCGACGCTCCCTGGCCGACACACGTGAGCGTGAAGGAAAGCGTGTTCCCGTTCAACAAGTTTCCGGGCGTAGACGTAATCCTAGGGCCGGAGATGCGAAGCACCGGCGAGGTCATGGGTATCGACCCGGATTACGGCATTGCCTTTGCCAAGAGCCAGATGGCGGCGAACTGTCCGCTGCCGGCAGGCGGCACGGTTTTCATCAGCGTCAACGACCGCGACAAACCAGCCATCATTCCGGTGGCGCGGCAACTGCTGGAGGCGGGATTCAACCTCATCTCGACCGTGGGCACGCACAGGGCGCTGACCTCCGCGGGAATCCCCTGCCGCCTGGTGCCCAAGATCAGCCAGCAGAAACACCCCAACATGCTGGACCTGATCGAGATGGGCACTGTGCAACTGCTGATTAACACACCCACAGGCAAAGGGCGGGACACGGACGAGGGCAAGCTGCGAGCGGCGGCCGCCTTGCACAACGTGCCGTTGGTGACGACATGGACCGGCGCCCGGGCTGCGGCCAATGCGATCGCCGCCCTGCGGCGCCGGGGCTGGGAGGTGCGGGCGTTACAGGACTACTACCGTTAGGGCCCCGATCGGGTGCTTCGGGCAGCTCAAAGATCGCTCAAGACGCGCAACATGAGAGTCGATCGATACTTAGAGCGCCTAACATAATGGATTTTCAAGTATCCGATGGCAGATCAACACGCAGCCGATGATAAGAAACGCCTGGTGGATGTCGAGACGACGTTCGTAACGGATTCGCAGGCGGCGGAACTGA
>Ga0307379_10000120_pt1 | contig 134774 bp, 154 predicted proteins | sample UN2MG_FD_202237 | JGI IMG/M metagenome (GOLD analysis project Ga0307379, IMG submission 202237) | Soil microbial communities from Risofladan, Vaasa, Finland - UN-2 | ecosystem: Environmental > Terrestrial > Soil > Coastal area > Acid sulfate soil | place: Finland: Risofladan, Vaasa... | reverse complement strand
AGATAATGTCACTATAAACCATAAAAATGGTGGTAATAAATGACTGTCAGATAATGCACATCATATAATGATGTTCATAAAAATAGTATAAATATGATCACTGTTCCTGCATTCACTAAGAGAGGATACAAGATGTCTCCGTTCGAGAAGCCGTACCCGCCGGACCCCATCACATACAGCCACTACGACGCGCTGGTGGACGCACTCGAAGCCAGGTTCGGCGCCGGAGCGACGGGCTTCATCAGAGACCGGACCAATATAGTGAACAGCAGGGGCAACGTCTGGGACAAGGCCGCCGGCAACATCCAGCAGGCCATCGACGACGTCCTCGGCGACAGCGGTGGCGCCGTCTGGCTGCCCAAGGGAAAGATCACCGAGACCCAGCCCTGGACCCTGGACGAGGTCTGCCCCGTCCACATCTACGGGGCCGGCATGTGCTGGCACGACGTCGACCAGGGCACCATGATCAGGTTCAACATGGGCGGCGGCGTCCACTGCATCGACGTAGGGAAGACGGGCGACACAGTGCATTTCGGCGGCCTCTACGACATGGCCCTCTTCCCGGGGTCCGGGGACCGCGATGTCGTCCACCTAGACGCCGTCACCGACTGGCACATGGAGCGCGTCTACATCAACCAGGCGAAGAGGCACGCCTTCCACGTGGAGAGCTCGGGCGACTGCTGGAACCTGTACGTGAAGGACTGCCTCATCGAGAACGCGGCCCAGGTCGGTATCCGCCTCGAGGGCGGCGTAGGCTCGGGAGTGATCCTGAAGAGCTACTTCCTGAACAACTACTTCTACGCCAACGCCATCGACATCGAGGCCGGGGCCCTGGACGGCACAGACGGCGGCGTGAAGCTGTGTCAGTTCCACAACAACCAGCACTTCAACACCACGGGCGTCGGGTTCAAGATGTACAGGAAGGTTCAAGGCATCCTCGTTATGGGCCACATCTTCTACTCGTGCGGCGGCGACGCCGTCGACATAGACGACGACGGTTCGGGCAACAAGTGCAGCCGCATCAACATCGGCCCCGTCCTGATCGACGGCCAATCCACGACGCCCAACGGCATAGACCTCCAGGGCTACACGGACCACGTGGTCATCGACAACCACCAGATCTGGGGCGTGACAGGGACCGCCATCAACCAGGGCGTCAACGTGACGAACATAACGAAGGGAGATGGCTACGAGTCATGAGCTTCCAGTACGGCCAGTTCGGCGCCGGCTTCGACCTCATGCGGCCCGAGCCCCAGGCACTACGGTTCGAGGAGCTCCTGGAGCTCCACGGCGAGGATGTCACCGTGGTCCAGCAGACCATAGACAGCCACGACGACTATGGACACCCTGTGATCACTGAGACCTCGTACACGGAGAAGGCCGTCATCAAGACCAGCCTGGGCGAGAGCCTCCTGCCTCCGGGCGAGGTTAAGAGGGCGACGATCGAGGTGCTGTTCACCCAGTGGGCGCCAGTAGGCGAGACCCTCTACGAGCTAGAGATCGAGGGCCATCGCTACCACGTGATGGGCGTCGAGAAGACCTCGGCGTACCTGCTTGTGAAGGCGGAGAGGATGGTGGAGTGACCGACCCCAAGCTAACGATCCTGGAGCTCATCAGGGGCGGGTGGAGCCTCGGCTACGAGCCCACCTTCAGCGCCGACTGGCTTCAGGAGAAGGCCGAGTTCCCCCAGGTGGTGGTGAGCCACGTATTGACGACGCCCCGGCCCGTTGGGTTCAGCGAGGACCCGGCGATGGCTCAGCGGCGATTCGAGGCCGTCTACTTTGTGGACGTCTGGGCCAAGGGCGACGCGGACCAGCGCTGGGAGCTCCTCGGGGAGGTGGACAGGATTCTCCACTCAAAGTGTAACAGTCCGGGTGGAGGCCTCGAGTTCCTAGAGGTCTCGGCGTGGCGGGATCTAGACGAGGGCAACCTACGGCCGCCACTCTATAGATCTCAAACCAGAGCAGAGGTGCTTTACTATGGTTAACTACAAGGGTAAAGACCAGATCGAGTTCGGGCACAATCCCTATGATGAGGCGAGCTACGGCGGCAGCCCAGGGGCCAGCCCCACAACGCTCTACCGGATAGGCTACGTGACCGAGCTCCGCCCCAGCTTCGACCCCGAGCACAACAGGGTGTTCACCCTACGCGACGGCGGCGACGAGGGCCGACCCGTAGGCATCTTCACGAGGCGCGAGAACGTCCGCCTCGGCCTCAAGTGGATCCAGGGCCAGTTGGGCGACTACTGTCAGAAGTACCTCCTCGGGGGATACAACTTCTTCGCGGAGGCCAAGCTATACCGGGACGCATCCAACAAGCTGTACCTGTACTGGACGGGCCTAAAGCTCGACGTCCTGTCGGTGCAGTGCAGCGTCGGCGAGCCCGTGGTCTGGAGCGCCGAGCTCATCGGGAAGCTCTACGACACCAAGAGCAGCACCATCCACAGCTACGGCGCCGCACCGGGGACGCCCTGGGAGTGGGACGACACCTACGTCCAGGTGAGCACAAACGGCAGCGACTGGACCACCGTAGAAGGCGTCACCGACTGGGAGTTCAGAGTCGACAACCAGCTGAAACTCAACTATGTGTTCAACGAGACCGGCTCCAAGCAGCTGAGCAGCCTCGAGGAGATGGAGCAGCTCTGCGACGCCCGGCTCACCATGAACCTCCAGGACGACACGTACCTCAGCTACCTTCTCGACCAGACGGAACTCTGGCTCAAGGTCGTGCTCCCCAACAGCCAGCACGTGCAGTTCAGCAAGGGCAAGCTGAGGCTCGTCGACCCCTTGGTGAAGCCGGAGGACCTCATAGCGTGCCGCGTCGAGTTCACGGGAGGATACCTGGAGCACAGCTTCACGTGATCGCCATGAGAAAAGAGACGACTATCCAGGGCCACCGCCTGGTCTTCAGGACGTGGACATACGGCATGAAGCAGAGGGCCCTCCGCGAGGCCACCAGCTGGAGGCGCTCAGGGCCGGGTGACCTGCAGCCGGACATCGACCCCTGGAAGCTCAACGACCTCATGCTTGTCCAGACTCTGGTCGAGTGGGACCTGGTCGACGAGACAGGGCAGCCGCTGCCTATAACCATCGAGAGCATCCACTCAATAGAGCCTCCCGAGCTGGTGGAGGATATGATCGCGTACACTCAGAAGCTGAACGGGGTGACCCGGGAGGAGCGAAAAAAATCGTAGAGGCTGTGAAGCGAGGCACGCCGAGCCCACTCCTGGACGATGTCGCCCTCTGCGTGACCATGGGCTGGACCCACGGCGAGCTCATGGCTCAGCCCGCCAGGTTCGTGGATAGGCTCGGCGTCTACCTGGAGACCCTCGCAGACGAGAGAGACCGGGAGGGGCGGCGCCTCGAGGACGAGCTTCGCCGCCTAACGAGAAGGAGGTAACGTGAGTGAAGGTGACAAAGCCGGTGCGACTCGTGGACCTGGGGATGGAGCTGCAGATGATACCCCAGAGCCTCCAGGAGGCGGCGGATCTGTGCCTCCAGCTGCCCCGGATGGTCACCTTCGCCAAGGCTTTCTGCCCGGTACGGACGGGGGCCCTCAGGGACTCGGTCAGGGTCGAGCGGCCGAGCCTCCTCACAGCCAAGCTGGTGGCCGGCGGCGGAGGCCACGTCAACCCGTTGACAGGCAGGGAGGTGGACTACGCCCGTCATGTTCACGACGGCACCAGCAGGACGCCGGCGAGGCCGTTCCTGCTTCAGGCGGTTCTCGCTGAGAGGTTGGCCACGGGCCGCGAGATCATCTACAGGGCGGCGGGGGTGATCTAGTGTCAGACCGCGTCGATCTGGAGTACAACGTACAGGTGACAGGCCTCGATCAGGCACAAGCCTCGGCTAACTCTGCGAGCGAGAGCGCCAACCAGGCGGCGGCGTCCCTGCAGAACGCCCAGGCTATGAGCTCCAGCTCGCTGCCCACCATGTTGATGACGATACGAGCCATGAACGCATCGAGGCTGGCCATCACCCAGACGTCTAGGGCCATCACCGACCTGAACCCCACGGCGCTGATGTACGGGTTCCTCAACATGATCCAGGTGGTCCGCAACCTCACCCAGCTCACCAAGATGCTCAAGGAATCGACGGGCGCAGCCGCGTCCGCCCAGGCTATACTGGCGGCGCTTACGGGGAACTGGTGGGTGATACCGCTTGCGCTGGCCGCCGGCGCCCTCGTCTACTCGAGGGTCAAGAGCATGCAGAGCGGTGGCCCCGTCCCTAACACGGGGCTCTACGTGCTGCACAGGGGCGAGTACGTGGTGCCGGCCCAGCAGACGCGGCTCGGCCCCATCTTCGTCACCTTCGAGAGGCAGCCGCGGAGCCCGCTTGAGATGGACCAGTGGCTCAGCGAATTGGGGCCACGCCTCGAAGAGAGGATGAGGAGGGGCGGCTAGTGCCGACGCCGGGCTGGGCAAAGTGCCATGTGGAGATATACGAGGAGCCGGGGTTCCTCGACGACTGCTTCAGGAGCAGCCTCTGGACCAAGTTCCAGTCGGCGGCCTCGGAGAGCTTCGAGAACGCAGGCGACGCCTCGGGCGACTACGCCATCATGACGGTCATCGAAGGCGGCACCGTCAACGGCGCCGGCTGGAGACGCGACATAGGCGGCCTCAGCCTGGACACCGACGAGTATCCTCTCTTCCGGGTTCGCCTCAGGGGCCGAGGCACCTCTCCACAGTACAAGGTGGAGGTCGAGTACACTGACGCATCGACAACTAGCTCGGGGTGGACAGACGCGCCCAGCGGCTTCGAGGCTAAGATGCTGCAGTTCACGGCTGGGAAGACCGTCAGGTACGTGAAGCTCTACGCCCGCAGCAACACGCCCAACCAGACGGCCATGATCGACTACGACTACGCCGCGGCCCTCAAGAACCCGCCTCTCATACCCGAGGAGCTCCTGGAGCTCGTCGCCGACCTCGTGACCACGACAGCCGTGAGCGGCCTCAGACTCACCATGCTCAACGACCCGCTGCTAGGCGTCACCGAGCGCCGGTACAGCCTGGACGAGAACCTGGGAACCAAGGCGTACGACCTCAGCCGTAACAGGCACCGGAGCGGCATAGTCAACGCGACGTGGAACAGCGGAGGCAAACACGGGCACTGCCTCTACTTTTTGGTGGGGAGCAGCTGCCGCCTCGACACCGGGTTCACGACCACTTTAGCGGCCACGGGCGCCATCACGATAGCGTTCTGGGTGAAGGCCTCCGCTGGGGCGTCGGGCGTCATCTGCGGGTTCGGGAAGACCATTGGCGCCAACTGGAATCGAATACAGTTCAACTGGAGCAGCGACAAGGTCAGGCTCTACGTCAAGGACGACGCCGCCAACATAAGGCAGTACTCTTCCTCGAAGACCGTCGCGGACGGGGCCTGGCACCACGTCGTCGGCGTCATCAACCCCGGTGACGACGAGATAGAGCTGTACGTCGACGGCGAGTATGACGGCGGCGCCTCTGGCACACTGGACGCAATAACGCTGGACGCCCATGATCTCACCTTCGGCTGCGTCCACACCGGCGGCGGGTACAGCAGCTACACAACCTGCTACGTGGACGAGCCCCTCGTGGCCTCCCGGGCCCTCACCTCCGACGAGGCGTACAGGCTCAACCAGCACGAGCCCCTTAGCGGCGCCGCCCGAGTCGGGGCCGGGAACATCGTCATGGTGTACCTGGGCGCCGAGAGCGAGACCCTGGTCTATAAGCTGGTCACGGCGCGGGTCATCGACAGGGTGGCGCTGGGGGAGCCCGACGAGCCGGTGGTCCAGCTGGTGTGCGAGGACCTGGGTGAGATTCTTCACGAGCGGACCTTCACCAAGGAGTACACCTCGGCGACGCAGATCAGCGCCATCGTCGACGACGTCATGGACCAATCGGGCGGCGAGTTCTACCAGGACAAGGACACGACAAACCGCTCAATAGTCAACAAGTTCAACGCGGAGGGCGTCTGGGCCCTTCTCGAGAAGCTCGCCGAGACAGCCACCTTCGCGTCGGGCGAGACCGGCGCCAACTTCTACGTCGACCCCGGCGGCGCGTTGAGGTTCAAGAGGTACGGGGCATTCAGCTGCAGTGAATCCATAAGCGACGGCAGCGACGGATGCACCGCCAACATCCTGGAGATACAGGTCAAGGAAAGCATCAAGGGAAGCCCACGCCTCGTGAACGACGTCAGGGTCATCGTCTTCGAGGCCGAGTACAGCCCCGCGGACCAGGACGCGTTGACCGAGTCGGCGGAGGGCTGGAGCAGCCCCGACCCCACCGACGCGAATTACCCCCAGAGCGACGCCGGCGACAAGATGGCAGGCACGGCGAGCGTCAAGTTCCAGTTCACCGGCGCAGGCACCAAGTACAGGATGAGGCTCAACCTCCCGGACCTGGACCTCTCGGGGTATGACCGCATCAAGTTCTGCATGAAGTACGGCGCTACGCTGAACATCGACGACTTCGACGTCAAGCTCTGGAGGAACAGCATCTGGGTCACAGACTACTATGAGAAGACGGGGGTATCACCGGGCGCCGCGGCCTCGTGGGTGGAGTACAGCGTCAACATTAGCGCCTTCTCGAAGACGGGTAACCCGGGGCCCATAATCGACACGGTGCAGATCAAGGCCAACCACAGCGCCGGCTTAGGCACCGGCGGCATCCTCGTCGACAAGCTCCGTTTCATCCGAGACGAGAAGGCGGGGACCGCCAGCGACTCGGTGAGCCAGGGCGCCTACGGGGAACGGACGCTCCGCCTGGTCGACAAGACCATCACCGACATCGACTATGCGGGCTACGTCGCGGACAACATCGTCGCCCACCGGAAGGACCCGCTGGTCTCGGCGCGGGTCACCGTCCCGGGGAGGGGCCAGCTCGGCTACAGGCCGCCCATGAAGGTGACGTTGACGAGCCTCAAGGACGGCGTCGACCAGGAGAGCTTCCAGATCGTGAGGGCGGTCCACAGGTACACGCCGGGCAAGGGCTACGTCTGTGACCTGGACCTTGTGGCCGCCAGGAAGCCAGACGGATCATACGAGCCGAGGATAGCGCCGGCGGTCGACGACGTCGGCATGAGCCTCGCGGTGAAGATGAGGATACTGAGTGAGAGCGGGCTCAACAGCCTGAGGAACGTGTGGATATGAGAGGAGGTTCATTGACCTGAGGCGCGTCAGCTTAGAGGAGATCGAGAAGGGTGAGCTCCCCAGGGGCAGCTTCATCATGGTCCGGTGGCTGGACGCCTCGGACATACGGGCCCAGCTGAGCGAGCACGAGGCGAGCCCCGAGGCCTACTGCAAGGACTGGGGCATCTACCTCGGCTGCAGCGGCCGCACGAAGAGGATGCTCATACTCGGGAAGGACGTCGTGGAGGTCCACAACGAGTGGGGAGCCACCAGGATACCCCTCGAGCTCATCGAGGAGGTCATACTGATCCTGCCCCGGGACGAGATGATGAAGGCTATCAGGGAGGTCCAGATTCTGGGCCGACGGGTGAGCCTCAGGAAGTATAAGAGGAAGGAGGAGAGGGTGCGTGTCATCGTGGCTTAGGAAAGCGTTGACCAAGAGGAAGATAGTGGAGGACGACTCTGCCGCCAGGAGGGTTCGTGTCCAGGAGGAGCCGCCCAGCGACAGGTTCGTCCTCATCATAGGGCTAATGGTGCTATTCTTCGTCGGCCTCGTGGGCCTGGAGATAGTGCACATGGTCTGGATGGGCAGCTGGAACGACGTCATCTTCAACGGCGTCATGCTGGTGGTGGGCACAATCGTCGGCGCCGTCTGGGGGAAGTCGGCTGAATGAGGGTAGGAGAGACAGAGGAGATCGTGGTCATGGGGAAGACCTGGACCATAAGGAAGCTGGCCGCGGGAGAGGAGATTGGCTCCTCGGCGCCCACCTATAAGGTCGTGGGCGGCCCCATCCCCGTCGCCGGTTACTGGTACAGGAAGCGGGGAGCCCGGAGAGGGATCAGGCGACAGTACAGGCAGCATCTCAAGATGAAGAGGCGCGGGTGAAGGTGTCTCGGGTCAGGGTCGGGAGGAGAGTTCGCCGCTTCGACAGGGAGCGGGGCTGCTACGTATACGACATAGCGTTCAAGACCCGGACACCCCTAACGGAGCGCACCATCGAGGTGGCGGAGGCCTTCGGGCTCGGCGTCGACGAGACGCAGGAGCACGTGCTCTACAGGGACTTCGAGGTGAAGCTGGCCGTGGGCGACGTGGTCTACATCACGGGGGACAGCGGCAGCGGCAAGTCGGTGCTGCTGCGTGCCCTGATGGATGACCTCGGCGAGGAGGCTGCCTCCATGGCGGAGATTGAGGTCCCCGGCGACAAGCCCATCATAGACCTGGTGGGCGACAGCTTCCAGGAGGCCCTGCGGCTGCTCAGCAAGGTGGGCCTCAACGACGCGTTTCTCTTCCTGAGGCGGCCGGGTCACCTGAGCGACGGGCAGCGGTACAGGTTCAGGATCGCGCAGCTGCTCGACCGGGGCAGGCCTTACTGGCTGTGTGACGAGTTCTGCAGCACCCTTGACAGGACCACCGCCAAGATAGTCGCCTACAACGTCCAGAAACTGGCTCGCCGCAGCGGCGCCACACTCGTCGTGGCTACAACCCACATAGACCTACTCGACGACCTGTGCCCCAGCGTCCATATACGCAAGGGCTGGGGCGCCGAGATCGGCGTCGACTACTACTCCAACGCGGAGGCCGCCCGCTGCACAGTAACCCGGGACGTCACGGTCCAGGAGACGACGAAGGAGGACTACATGAGGCTCGCGTACCTCCACTACAGGGACCACAGGGTGGTCGCGCCCCACAGGTTCTTCTCCATGAAACTCGACGGGGAGCTCATCGGCGTCATTGCGTACACGTACCCGGCGCCGGCGGCGGCGGGCAGGATGAAGGCCGTCGGCTACAGGCCGTATCTCAGGGAGCTCAACGAGGATTGGGCGCTCATCAGCCGCGTCATAGTCCACCCCAAGTACCGGACCATAGGGCTCGGCGCCAGGCTCGTCAGGGACACGCTGGGCCTCACGGGGCGCCGGCACGTCGAGCTCACGGCGGTCATGGCCCAGTACAACCCCTTCGCCGAGAGGGCCGGCATGAAGAAGATACTGGTAAAGGAGCCCACCGAGAAGATCGTCAAGGCTGTGGATAGGCTCAAGACGCTGGGTTTCAACCCGGCGCTGCTGGCGTCGAGGAGCTACGACGAGAGGAAGCTCAGCAGTCTCAGCCCCGAGGGGCTCGCCTGTGTCCACGAGGCGCTGCTGGGCGTCGACCGCCACTACTACCGGCGGCTGGCCCGGGCCCACACTCCATACCTTAAGAAAGCGGATTTCGTGGAGTGGCTCGGCGCCGCCGACACGGGGAGTCTGGCATGGAGCCTTCAGATTCTCAGTGTCTTGGCTCAGACGAAGGCGTACCTGTACTGGTGCAGGGACTGGATAGAAGGCGAGGAGCTGTGTTGAAAAAATTTTCTCATACAGACGGTAACCGCCTATTTGGGGAAAAAAAATTTTCTGGTGGACGAGTTGAGAAAGTACATCCTTACAGAGCTGGACAGGCGGAGGCTCCTTGATTGGCTGGAGACCGGAGAGGAGACCCAGGGCGAGCGGGACCTGTTCACAGACATGAGAGACGGGTTCCCCCAGCTGGTCAAGGACATGAAGCTGCTGATCAGGGTGCGGAGGCAGCTGCAGACCCAGGGCAGGTGGAGGGGCAAGCCGAGACAGCCGCCAGGCTTCAGGTCTTCATTACGGCGCGGCGAGTCAGGATAGACCCTGAGGAGAAGCGCCGCGAGTACATAGAGCGCCTTGAACGGCTCATCGAGGGCTTGGACAAGCTAGCCAATAACCGGCGTGTGGAGCGTAAGACCAGGCTTCGCGCGGTTGAGGTGATGGTGAAGGTGATCAACACGTGTTACGGGATAGTGCGGGATATCGAGGTTGAGATGCTTGAGCGGGAGTTTGAGGAGCTGGAGACGGAGGCTGAGGGAGAGGCGGAAGGCTCAGAGGGGCTATACGGGGTCGAAGAGGACCCTGCCGGCTGACCCTGTCAGGTTCTGCAGGGAGTGGCTGGGGTACGATCCCTACGAGTATATGCACCCTTTCCTGAGGGATAGGAGCCACTTTATCGCGAACCTGCAGGCTAGGCAGACGGGGAAGACCTTCAACGGGATGGCTAAGCTGCTGTACCTCGCCTTCAGGTACCCAGACAGCGTGATCCTCGTCACGGCCCCGAAGTTTGACCAGGTGAAGAACATCGCGTTCAAGGCGCTGGGCCAGCACCTTAAGCGGATGGAGGCGAACGACCCGGAGTTCTTCGAGCTGGTGGTGGGTAAGCGTAACCTCCTCCGTACGGTGATCAGGCTCCGGAACGGCAGCCAGATACTCGCCGAGTCACCTATGCCGGAGACCATCAGGGGCCACACCGCCAAGGTCGTATACCTCATGGAGTGCAACTTCATCCGCGACGACGAGGACCTTTACACGGCTGTGCTCTTCACCCTGAACACGACGAACGGCTACCTCATAGCCGAGAGCACGCCCTGGAACACCGACAGCGTCTTCTACAAGATTTTTCACGACCCGGCGTACAAGGCTTTTAGCACGTACCGGGTGGAGTACACCGAGGCCATGCCGCCCAACGGGCCCCTGAGCCCCGAGATCGTCGAGATGATCGAGGCGCAGCTCGCCGGCGACCCCGCCCGCTGGAAGCGTGAGATGCTGTGCGAGTGGACCGAGGACACCGACACGTGGCTCACGACGAGCCTCATAACGCTGGCCCAGGACAACTCCATAGACTACGTGGACCTGGCCCCGGGGCTCCGCGGCGACTTCTACGTGGGCGCCGACTTCGGCAAGAAGCGGGACTACAGTGTTGTGGCTGTGACTGAGGCCCGGGGCGCCCACAAGATTCTCCGGCACCTTCACAGGTTCCCCCTAGAGACGCCGTACGGCGCCGTGATAGGCTACATGAAGAGGCTGCAGGACCGCTGGAGCGTGATCAGGGCCGTCTACGCTGACAAGACGGGGGTCGGCGACTACATCGTCGAGGACATGATGCGGGGAGGCCTCCTCAACGTGACGGGCGTCAACTTTACCGACACGAGCAAGGAGGCCATGGCCACAGCCCTAAAGGAGAACATGAGGCGGGCCGACTGCCCCAGCTGCGGGTGGAGCGGCCACATCGAGGACGTCGAAGGCCAGTGGAGGACCACGTGCCCCGAGGACTGCCGCCGCGACGACGGCCGACCCGTGGGACTCAGGCCGCTGCTCCACATACCATACGACCCCGATCTCTTCGCCGAGCTCAACGTGGAGAGGTTCGAGCTCAGCAAGTCTGGGAAGATACTGTTCAACCACCCCGAGGGCACCCACGACGACAGGTTCTGGGCCCTGGCTCTCTCGGTGTATGCCGCCGAGATAGCGCCTCCACCGGCTTCAAGACCTATTGCAAAAATTATGTAAAAAAAAGCATAAACTAATATGAATATCATTAACATTTTTACATGTATTGAATTTATTTTATTATAAAAAAATTAAATATCTTTAATAACATGAACATTATTTGACGCTCTTTTCGTATTTTTTAATTACATCCAATATTACTCCCCCTCTTTTCTTAGCTATATTTGTTACTCTCCCAATCATTATATTTAAAAATTCTTCTTCGCCTACATTTTTATATAATTGATATAATACCTCCATCATATTTCCTTTATAATTAAAATCAGGCCTTCTTAAAGTATTATTGCAGAAATCTTTAAGATTTCTACTTGTTTCTCTTCCAATATTCCTTCTAATTTTAAAAGGTAATTCCTCGGCAGTCACTCCTTCCAATATTCTTCTTCTTAAGGTTAAAAATTCATCAGGTATATTGATGTTTTTCTTCTTTGCTAAATTTTCATAGACGCCTAGTAAGTTATATAATTCAATACAGTTTGATTTTATTGGTGTTGGATTTACCTTAAATCTATCTTCAATGGTTACTTCATCAACATTTTCAATCCATCCATAATAGACTGCATATGCCGAATATTCTGGATGTCTTATTAATTGTTTAATACCTTTATTTTTATCATGGTACATTGATAAGAAATATTCATCAACTTCTTTAGACCTTTTTCTAGGTATTTTAGAGGTATGTATTGTATCGAAGATAAGAAACATATTGTAAATAAAATCGAAATTATATTCCACTTCCATTTTTTCATCTAGTATTTGATTTATTTTTATGAACAAGTCAAGTATATATATTTTGTAAGTTTGAAATAGGAAAGTTATTACTACCTCTCCTAAATCTGTTAGTCGAAAACCTGATCGATCAGAACCTGTTATGAATCCGTATTTAGCTATATATTGAATATGTGGTCGGATATTATTCTTTAAATCATACGGAATTAGTGGATCTTCAATTGTACTTTCAAGATAATGATAAAACGAATTTTCAAAAAATGATATTATTCCCTTACTTGAATTTCGACCTGAATATATTAATTCTAATATTGTCTTCCTAAAAAAATCGTCATATGCAATATGTGAATATGCTTCATCAATTTTACCATTCAAATAAGAAGGTATTCTATCTTTCAATTGTTCTTTCTTATTAGCTACAACAAATGCATATCCTTCATTAGCAAAATTTAAACCTCTTCCAGCTCTTCCAGCCATTTGAAGATAGGTATGAACTGGAATGGGTTCATTTTTTTCTCCAGTCCACCATTCAGTGTCGCATAAAACCACCGATTTTGCTGGGAAATTCATTCCATAAGCTAAGGTAGTTGTTGAAAAAAGATATTTAATTTTACCTTTAAGGAAATAAGTTTCAACCCATTTTTTTAATTCATCTGACATTTTTGAATGATGAAAACCTGTTCCTTTGGTTATGCAATTTAGAAGTTTTGCTTCTTGTGAGGTATATTTTTCCCTATTTACCATAGATTTTAATTCTTTATTTAACTCTTCGTATGAATTTATTTCTTCTTTTTCTAATATACTAAATGAGACTGCCCGAGATTCTGTATGATCTCTTCTATTACAAAAAATAATTGTTGGATTTTTATTATGTTTATTAAGAACATCATGTAAAGCCACTGCTTTATTTGCCTCATTACTTAAGTCAATATAACCATGTTTTAATGTAACACTTCTTTCTTTTTCTGGAATTACTACTAACCTGGCGTCTAACCAATCAGATACTTTATTTTTATCTTCAAAAGTTGCAGATAAACAAAATATTCTAGCAGATGAGTTTTTTATTAACGTAATGACTTTCTCTAGATTATATCCTCTTGTTTTATCATATAGAACATGAAATTCATCAATAATTATAATTCCAAAGTCATTGATCCAATCAGGTCGATTTAAGGTTATTCTATAAAATGATTCAAAAGTGTCTATCACTATATCTGCATTATTAAATCTAGTTTTATCTATTTTATCAGGAAAAATAGAATAACCCTTTTTATCTTTTAGATATGAAAATTCACTTGTTTTTGATGATATTAATGATTGCATAGGGACAAGATATGCCACCCTTGAATTCTGAAATAAAGTTTGTAACATAGCCATTTCCGCCATACCGGTTTTTCCAGTAGCTGTTGGCGCTATAATTACAAAATTTTCATCTAAATTTAAAATTCCATCATCTACAGCCATTAATTGAGCTGTGTTTAATTTTTCCCAACCTTTTAGTGTTAAAAACTCTTTAATAATCTCTTGAGAGTTCACGATACTGTAATTTAATATATTTTTATTTAAATCTTCGTTTGAAAATAAATTTTAACGTTCAAACTAAGGTGTTTAGCATTATTTAGCCGAGAATTAGCCATTCTTACATTTTTTAGAAAATATATTTGATATAATCAATTAGGATAATAATATTTACCAAATAAATTTGGTTTTTCAGGAATGATTTCTAACAATTTCATTAATAAAATATGTTCACAATTCTCGCCCATTCTTCTAAAGACGCAATAAAATTTTTTATTATTACTGTATTTATTAAGATTTATTTTAATATCCCCAAAATTAGTAATTAAATAATTAACAACTTTTTTATCAGTCAATTTATTACGAGAATGACTTAAACTATGACGAATTGCTCTAAATGGCAATTCAATTTCTTGTGTTAATTGTTCATAAGCTAAATATAAATTTCTATATCGCTCCATTCTACTGACTAAATTATATCCTTTCTGATAATAATGTAAAATTTCATATAGATTCGGGTAGATATCTGATCTAATAATCAATTGAATTTCACCTTCATATTGATAATATTCTCTATCCCCCCATTTTTTGTATTTCTTTTTTGATAAGTATACTAAATTTGAGGGAGGGATCCAATTGATATTAATATCTTTAATATCATTATAGTAACTATAATAAAATTCAATATCTTCTTGAGGTGTTCCAAGATAAAAACATCGAATAAATGTATGATCTTTAATTTTTGCTTCTACAATACTATTTGTAGGAAAAATTGATTTAATATATAAATCATTAATATTTTTTATCAATTTATTCATTTATTTATAATATTACATAAAAATATTTAAATAGGTTGATAAAAAACGTAAATCGTTTCAGAATTTCAAAATTTTACCATGTTTGATTTCCAGCCGGGGAACCTGTAGCCTGGCCTGTAGATGGATATGTGGATCCAGCCCAGAAACTCCTCATGCTTCCACTCCAGGCCCCGCTCCCCCAGGATGCGGTTGAAGGCGTCCTCTCTTCCATCGAAGAGCCGTTCATCGTGGAGCATGAGGTGCCAGCCGGTGTCGTCAGGGTCACCGGGGTTCGGTATGTTGGTGCAGGCGTCCCCGCCGAAGCCCAGCCTTATCCCGGCGTCGTTGAGGGCCTCAAAGAGCTCCCCGACCTCCTCCATGTTCACGCCTGAGCCATGAAAAAGGCCTCATATAACCTAGACGCAGAGAGGTAAACCCGAGAGACAGCCGAAAACCAGCTTGAGAGCAGAAGCAACGAGATCATGGAGCCCATTGAACGCAAGATAGATCCATATTCACACAGAACAATCTTCAAATCTCTTTAAACGTAAAAAACGTGGGGATGGGTTTGTCTGACGCGCACCCCTCAGGCATAGTACCCCCTATCCCCACTTCCTTAGAGATCTGAACTAGACGGAAAGGTTATACATCAAATTAACTAAAAGTCTATCATGTCTGACATCAGCTTCAACATAGAGCCGGTTGACAAGAAGCCGAAGAAGGAAGGCCACCAACGCAGGACCGGTTCCAAGTACGACCCGATCATCGAGGCCTTCCTGGAGTCCGAGCATAGCTTAGTCAAGGTTGAGGGGACCGGTAGGGGTGCATACTACCTCTCCATGCAGCTGAAGAAGGCCTTGGATCGTAAAGATGTAAACTCTGTGGCCGTCTCAGTGAGAAACAAGGAAGTATACCTGGAAAAAACATAATACAAGCCCACCGTTCCACATGGAACAATGGGCTTGTTGGTTTGGTAATACTACTCTGGTTTACAGACTTTACATGGCTGCCAGAATATCTTGATGCCAAGACCTCGGCAATACCGTTCTGCTTCTTTAGGCGACTCGAACTTGAACCACCCTCCGCTGCTGTTCATCTTATTGATGCCTTTCGTGTGCTGATCATAGGGTTCACAGTAGATGCATGTCTCTTTGTGTAGCCTAGCGATCCTTGTGGATGTGTCGAAGTTCAGCCAATAATTCATGGTTCTTGTTAGCATGTGTAGGTAAAAAGGCATATTGAGAGAGAATCCATTTTCTGAAGGAATCCGTTTCTCTAGCCCTCTAAAAATTGACGTGCTCCGTAAATACCGGTTCACACTTCCTTGAAGGAACTTTTTTTACCCTTCCTGTTAAAGAACGAGAGTAGATTAATTCACAATAATCATTCAGTAAACGATACACGACATATTTTAATTAAAAATAAAGTAAATAGTTGATCCATATTGCCCCTTCAGCTCGACACAGGAAAGAAAGGCCTGGAGATGTTCTTCAAGATGTGGCAGGTTGAGTCCCTTCGCTTCCTATGGAATATATATCCAGAGGGAGCAAACAGCCGAGTCGTCCATGAAAACGTCAACAAGAACATTAAAGACAGCATCAGCAGAACCAGCATAATCATCTATCTCAACGACATGGTAGACGAAGGCTTACTCACCTACACGGAGACCACGGGCAAGGGAGGCATCCAGAGAGTATACACAATAAAGTACGGCGAAACAGAGCTCAAACAACACATTTCAACGCTCATCATCTCTAAGCTGCTCAAAGAATACCCAGAAGCGACTGGGAAGGCATTACTGAACCTAGATATCTAGCCGTCGTCTCTCTAGGTTTTGTATCCGTGTGATTTCCAGCCGGGGAACCTGTAGCCCGGCCTGTAGACGGATATGTGGATCCAGCCCAGGAACTCCTCGTGCTTCCACTCCAGGCCCCGCTCCTCCAGGATGCGGTTGAAGGCGTCCTCTCTTCCATCGAAGAGCCGTTCATCGTGGAGCATGAGGTGCCAGCCGGTGTCGTCAGGGTCGCCGGGGTTCGATAAGTAGGAATAAATTTTAATAAAGTATCCTACAATTTTTGTTATAAAAGTTTTAAAAAAGAGTTATTTATGTGACATTTTTATCATTCAATCATGAAGGATGATTATGGTTATGCCATAAGGATCTGGAATGACGCAATACAGAATCAGCTCTATGACACAGGCAGGTATTACAGCAGGATAGATAGGCTGTGGGTGAGAGGTACCAAGATATTGTTCGTTAAGAGGATATGGATGTTCGGTGAATGTATTATTGGCTATGGTGTAGTAGATAAAGTAATAGAGGATTGGTTGATAGACGACAAGAGAGAAGAGCTGTATTTAAAAAGAAACCGGTATATTGTGTGCCTGGTTTTAAGGCCGTTGATAAGGTTTCCTAGACCGTTCCCTATAAAGGGCACAGTTCTTGAAGATGAGCCAAGAAAACACGCGGTCAGGTTGAATGGATGTGAAGTGGATAAGATTCTAGAGGAAGCTGAAGAATATCAGGAAACGCAAGTTGGGCTTGAAAGCGTGGTGGTAAGCTAACTCCTGTTATGATACTCTTTCATGTATTTTAGGTAAATGTCGGCAGGTAAGACACCCTTTGTTCTTGATACATCGACATATTTGTACATTGTATCCTCGTCAAGTTCCGTGCTTTCTATGATGCCAGACATGTATGCTTCCTCTAAAACCAAGAAATACTCAGTATACACTATTTTTAAATTGATATCTAGAATTTGTACGATAGAATCTTACTAAAAAAAATGAAATCTACTGTTACCATGCGTGATTAAAGCCTGTGACACAGGTACGCAACGAAAAATACGCTTAATCGGCTTAAATTAAAAAAATTAAGTCACGTTTATATAGGACAATTCCTCAGTAAACTCAACTGTCAACAATATTTGACACAAAATGGGGGGGTATGTGGCTGTATCTATTTAAAAACAGGACTGTTTTCGATATTGTTGAAGATATTTTGGATGCTGCATCTAGACATAGGCCAGTGACAAAGTCATTGATCCAAAGGGCGAGCGGGGTGAGGTGGGATATTCTGGATGATCATCTCGATTCATTGGTTGAACTTGGCTTAATAAGAAAAATTGATGATGATGGAAGAAGTTTTTATCAGATCACCAATCTCGGTATTGAGTATGTTAAGGCATTTAAAGCACTTAAAGACTTTTTAGATTATCAAATCGAAAAACAAGTTGGTGTAAAATATCTCAAGTATTTAGAATGATATGTTGTCGATTTTGTTAATTAAATTAAACTGACTGTCACCAATATTCAATGGTTTCAAACGAACATCATCCTTCATTTTCAGTAAACATCGATGAACCTGGGATTGTTGCCTTCGTTCAGAATGATATGATATCGATTTTGTTAATTTTGTTAAACTGACTGTCACCTGTTGTTGAGGAAGTTGATGATGCTAGTCCTGCTGATGGAACCGTTGATGCTCTTGTTTACTTTAGTCCATATGGCTCTGCTGTTGACACTACCGTGAGCGTCCAGATCCAGGGTCAGAGTTCTTAGTCAATCCCCATCATATTAGGTGTATAACTAGGACGCCGTGGAGTCTAGGACAGAACCGTGAACTACTCGGCGGCCAAGATCCAGACGATGTTTTTTGAGAACGAGAACCACGTCGCTGACCAGGTTCACCATGTTTTTTCTCGTCTTCATCCTGGCCGTGATGTACCTCGACGTAAGCCACAGGGTGGGCAGGGTCGGCTCAGCCGTCAAGGTGGCGTACATAGACCCGCTCTACGCTGAGAGCCCGGGTTTCTACGACGATGTCAACGCGCTGTTCAGTGGGGAGAGATACGTGTTTGAGCCCACCCTCGGGGACGCCGTCACCGTCGAGCACCTCAGAAGAATCCCCGCGGGGTACGACTTGTTCATCCTCAGGGTGCACAGCACCGTCAACAAGGACATGGTCTGGTTCTTCACGGGCGAGGAGTACAGCCAAGACAAGTACGTGCTCGAGCAGCTAGCTGACGAGGTCCACCCGGCGAGGCCGAGCCTCGGGTCTAGACGCCTCTTCGCCGTCGGCGCGGACTTCGTGAACCACTTCATGAAGGACCGGTTCCGGGGCTCCATTATACTCGTGATGGGCTGCGACGGCATGAAGGCGACCGACCTGGCCCAGGCTTTCATAGACAACGGGGCGAGGCTGTACGTCAGCTGGGACGGCCCGGTGACTCTTGAGCACACGGATCGCGCCTTCAGGCGTCTACTCGCGGCGATGGTAGAGGAGGGTGTCGAAGCGGAGGATGCGGTAAACCTCGCGATGGAGGAAGTGGGCTGCGACCCTGACTACAACTCCTCCATCTATATGTATCCACCATAGATGATGCAATGCCTCTATCTACCAGCCTTTGAATAACATGGCAAGTCAGTGCTGTCGGTCACCGTGGTTCGGTATGTTGGTGCAGGCGTCCCTGCCGAAGCCCAGCCTTACCCCAGCATCATTAAGGGCCTTGAAGAGCTCCCCGACCTCCTCAGTGTTCATGCCTGAGCCTAGAAAAGGGTCTCAAAAAAACTGGACGCAGGGATGTAAACCCGAGAGACACCCGAAAATCAGCTTTAGAGTATGAGCTCTATTTTATGAAGTGATCCGTATCTCCTAACTTCCAAGAATCGACGAGCTCCGTAAGTATCGGTTTCATACTTCTTTGAATGAACTTTTTTTATCCTTCCTGTTAAAGAACGAGAGTAGATTGCTCCAAAATGAATATACAGTAAAATAAGTAACAAATTTTAAATAAAAATTATAAGTAAATCCTTTATGCCTCTTCAGCTCGACGCGAGAAAAACGAGCTTGGCTATGTTCTTCAAAGGCTGGCAGGTGGAGTCGCTACGCTACCTCTGGCGGATACAGCCCGAGGGCGCCAACAGCAGAACCGTCTGGACCAACGTCAACGAGAGCCTCCAGGGCAGCATCAGCAGGGCCAGCGTCATCAACTTCCTCAACCACATGGCAGATGAAGCCCTACTCACCTACACGGAGACCACGGGCAAGGGAGGCCACTACGGAATATACAGCATCAAATACAACGAAACCGAGTTCCTAGAAACCATGGCGACGCTCATCATCTCGAAGCTGCTAAGAGAATACCCAGAAGCGACTGGGAAGGCATTACTGAACCTAGATATCTAGCCGTCGTCTCTCTAGGTTTTGTATCCGTGTGATTTCCAGCCGGGGAACCTGTAGCCCGGCCTGTAGACGGATATGTGGGACCAGCCCAGGAACTCCTCGTGCTTCCACTCCAGGCCCCGCTCCTCCAGGATGCGGTTGAAGGCGTCCTCTCTTCCATCGAAGAGCCGTTCATCGTGGAGCATGAGGTGCCACCCGGTGTCGTCGGGGTCACCCGGGTTCGGTATGTTGGTGCAGGCGTCCCCGCCGAAGCCAAGCCTTATCCCGGCGTCGTTGAGGGCCTCGAGGAGCTACGACGAGAGGACGCTCAGCAGCCTCAGCCCCGAGGGGCTCGCCTGCGTCCACGAGGCTCTGCTGGGCGTCGACCGCCACTACTACAGGCGGCTGGCCCGGGTACACGCGCCATACATGAGGAAGACGGAGTTCAGGGATTGGCTCGGCGCCGCCGACACGGGGAGCCTCGCATGGAGCATGCAGATCCTCAGCGTCCTGGCTCAGACGAAGGCGTACCTGTACTGGTGCAGGGACTGGGGGACGGCGGATTGACGGAAAAAAATCCCGCTTATCACCGGCTACCTGTGATAACGGGAAAAAAAATCTGGGGTGCACGCCGCGAGGACCCATATACTCACAGAGGACGACCGTAGGAGGCTGAGGAGATGGATGGAGACAGGAGAAGAGGACAGGACCCTGATGAACCTGTTCACCACGATGAGGAGATGCCTACCCACGCTGAGAGACGACGTGCTCCTCATAATCAGGGCCCGGAAGAGGCTCAGGGCGGAGGGACGGTGGAAGGGGAGGATGCGGGACCCGCGAGGGTTCGCTTCTTCATCACGGCTCGAAGAGTCAGGATAGATCCAGCCGAGAAGCGGGCCGAGTACATCGACCGTCTGGAGCGGCTCGTCGAGCAGCTGGACGGGATGATCAGCAGCCGAGGCGTCAGGCAGAAGGTGAGGCTCAGGGCCATGGACGTGCTCATACGGACCATCGGCACGTGCTACGGCATAGTCAGCGACGTTGAGGTGGAGGAGCTGGAGGTTGAGCTTGAGACGCTTAAGGAGGAGAATAGGAGAGTAAAGGAGGCTCGGGGGGAGCTGGGATACGAGGTAGAGGGATTAGCCTAGGGCATGCGGCGCCGTGTTCTGGTGTCGGCTATCGTTTCTTGTGTTTCGCTGGGAGTGAGGGGGTCTTTCGCTCCTTGGTCTTCTGCTTCTTCTCTCTCTGCAGCTGCCTGTGTTTCTCCAGCCCTTCTTTCCTCGCTTTCTTGGTTTTAGCCATCTCTGGGACTCCGTGATGCACGGTGATGGCGTTGGTGTCTTTAAAAGGTTCTGCGCGGTGGCTTGATTTGGGGGTGGGATCCCGTACTCTGAGCCGTCTTTTTTCGAATGTGTTCGTCGCTGGACGTTGCTTAGTTTTGCCTGATATCTGTGACCGGAATTGAGCCTGAGGAAGCTGAGGAAGAGGGTCAGGGAGGAGGCCGCCAGGCATCGGGGCCCCTCGACGAGCAGGGTCCTCCCCGGGGATGTGGTCGAGTTCTGCGTGGAGTGGCGGGGGTACGAGCCTTACGCGTATATGTATCCCTTCCTGAGGGATGAGGGGCACTTCATCGCGAACCTGCAGGCCAGGCAGACGGGGAAGACCTTCAACGGGATGGCGAAGCTGCTCTGGTACGCGTTCAGGTATCCGGGGAGCCTGATCCTTGTGACGGCGCCGAAGTACGATCAGGCGAAGAACGTGGCGTTCAAGGCGCTTCACGGGCACCTGGAGAGGATGAAGGGGCGGGATCGCCGTTTCTTCGAGTACGTCGTGGGGAAGAGGAACGTGCTGAAGACGGTGATCCGGTTCAGGAACGGGTCTGCGATACAGGTGGAGTCTCCCGTCCCCGAGACCATCAGGGGTCACACGGCTAAGGTCGTCTACCTGATGGAGGCGAACTTCATCAGGGATGACCTCGACCTCTACACGGCCGTCCTGTTCTCGCTGAACACCACGAACGGCTATCTCATCGCCGAGTCTACGCCGTGGAACAGGGACAGCGTCTTCTACAGGATGTTCCACGAGTGGAGGGATGAGCCCTTCAGCACTCACATGGTCACGTACGAGGAGGCGCTGCCGCCGAGGGGCCCCCTCAGCCCGGAGATCGTGGAGACCATCAGGAAGCAGCTGCAGGGCGACCCGGCCCGCTGGAAGCGGGAGATGCTGTGCGAGTGGACCGAAGACACAGACGTGTGGCTGACGACGAGCCTCATAACGCTGGCCCAGGACAACTCCATAGACTACGTGGACCTGGACCCGGGGCTCCGGGGCGACTTCTACGTGGGCGCCGACTTCGGCAAGAAGCGGGACTACAGCGTCGTCGCCGCCACCGAGACCCGGGGAGCCCACAAGTACCTGCGGCACCTACACAGGTTCCCCCTGGAGACGCCGTACGGCGCCGTCATCGGCTACATGAAGAGACTCCAGGACCAGTGGAGCATCGTGAGGGCCATATACGCGGACAATACGGGGGTCGGCGACTACATCGTCGAGGACATGGTGCGTGGAGGCCTCCACAACGTGACGGGCGTCAACTTCACCGACACGAGCAAGGAGGCCATGGCTACCGCCCTCAGGGAGAACATGAGGCGGGCCGACTGCCCCAGCTGCGGGTGGAGCGGCTACATCGAGGGTGTTGACGGCGAGTGGAGGACAACGTGCCCCGAGGGCTGCCGCCGAGACGACGGCCAACCCGTGGGCCTAAGGCCGCTTCTCCACATACCCTACGACCCGGAGCTCTTCGCGGAGCTCAACGTGGAGCGGTATGAGCTGAGCAAGTCTGGGAAGATACTGTTCAACCACCCCGAGGGCACCCACGACGACAGGTTCTGGGCCCTGGCCCTCGCCGTCTACGCCGCAGAGATGGCGCCGCCACCGGCCACGAGGCCCATCGCAAGGATGATCTAGCGCGCGTGAACTGACATCTATGATCTTTCCACTTTCATTTCATCGATTATTGCAGAGACGTCTGGGTTTTCCTTGTCTAGTTCGATTAATTTGAAGAGATATTCTGATACGGAACGATATCCCAACCTCTTGGCTCGGTATTGAGCCCAATGCCATTTCTCTTGGTCTATAACGTAGATGTTCGTTCTTGGATAGTTCTTCTGCATTTACTGTCACGTTCAACACACCTTTTTAGAGTTTTTAATGTTTACTTCTAATACCGTGCATGGTGTGAACGTAGTAACATTTACTATTTAACTAACTACGTATGTAGTAAGCGTAGTAAGGCGTCATGTATGTCGTGTGAGGGCGTGTCTTCGCGTCTATTCATTGATCACTCTACCCGGCGGTATGGGCATGGGGCGGGGAGCTGATCAAGGCACCGTACCCGAAGAGTGCTGGCCCAGGTGCGACTGGTGCGGTAGACCGCTGCCGGAGTGCAGCGTATCACACCAGACCGTCTTCGGGGGGTGCACGGTATGCCCCGTCTGCTGCAGCATGGTGGGAGAGCTGGTTAAGAGGTGGGCCCCAGGCTGCATAGAGGAAGCGTTAAGCTTGTTCGTAGACAGGGACGAGCCGCCGTACTTCGAGACGCTTAGTTCTGATGATATTTCTAAGATTGCACGGGAAAACATGAAAAGAGGCAAGCTCACATAAGATCGAGAATTCCGATTAACTCCTCCGGGTTTTTAGAGTATTTAACCCCTTATAAATAAAGATCCGTTCAAGAAGGAATTACAAGGGTTTTCGGAATCCTCTATAGTTAGAAAGAGGAAATTTCTCCACCCAACAGATATAATTGACGCACTGGTAACATCTAAATCGTGGAGGAAACAGAAATGAATAGGACGACCCGTTCAGCAGACTCTTCGCTCCCGTTGGTCGCTCCGTCCCTATCGGGAGCGTATAACAGTCGGGCATCTGGCTAAGGTGCTTCGCACCTCCGCCCAAATCCTCGCTTTGCTCGGACTTCAGATACCCGCCAGCCGTTAGGCGAAACTGCCATATGACACGAGAATAGAGATATTACATATAGGGAGCGTAAATACCATGGAATGGATTCAAATTGTTAATCCGTTGCTCACCATTATCGTTGGAGGGATTGGTGGTTATTTCGTCAAATATTATTTAGATAAAAAGAGCGAGTCTGAGACGAGAGCATTCAAAGACAAACGAGAACATTATCGCAATCTTATCTTCTGTTTGAAGAGTTTGCGGGAGGGGCAAAGTGTTAACATAGATCTATTCTTCTTTGAGTATTCATTCATTTGGCTTTATGCCCCTGATAATGTTATACTGTCTGCAAATAAATTAATTGAAAAAGTGACAACTTCTAAAAAACTATCCTTGGAAGATCAACAACTTGTAGGTGACTTATTAGTTGAAATTAGACGTGATATGGGATTTGCACGGACAGATTTGGAGGCAACGGATTACATTTATGTACCCTAATTACCATCAAGCGTTGTTTTGACTAGTCAAACTTTTCTATGGGCCGGATGCGCGTATATTCATGCCTGAGAAAGGGTGTGCTATCCTGACCGTCCGGGAGTATTTAACCCTTATAAGTAAAGACTAGGGTAAGACGGGTTTACGAGGGTTATTCGGAATCCTCGATCATCTACGACAGGTTCCGGTCTCTGCCCTCGCCGTCTATGCTTCAGAGAAAATAACCCCTCACATCAGACCCATCGCGAAAAGGAATGATCACCGACAAAAACCCGGGTAAAAAACACGCAACAACAAACATTCAACAATAGATAAATAGAAGCGGATCCCTATAATCACAGACACCGTATGTCAAAAATCCGTCAACTACCAGCCAGGGTGAAGGCAGTCCTCCTGCTCATCACGGGCCTCGCCATCGGAGCCTATTACTCATACGGCATAGCCACGGGCTCAAGACCCGCCTACCCCCAGCCCAGGCTGATATTCGACATCATGATTCTGCTGACATTCGTTTGGATGCTGATCTGGACGCTCGCGCGCCGCGCGCATGGGGCATCCAATGCGACCGATTCTGGGCTCTCTCCCTAGCCGCCTACGCCGCTGAAGGGGCTCCACCGCCGCCATCGAGGCCCACAGCCAGAACGACTTAGCGCGCAGAAATGAGCAGGCGTGGAGGCCTGGGTATGAACGATGAAGATCGGCTTGATTGTGCCAGCGATCAGATGAAGGTGCGATCGCAGGAAGCTTATATTCAGAAAACGATTATAGTAAACGAATGGAAATCCCGCGTGAACTGTTCTACCTCACTGCGTTCCTCTTCGCAGCCATGGCGGTCGTCGCGTTTTTCCGAGCCTATCGAGAGAAGGAGAGATTTTACTACGTGCGTGTAGTCCTCTGCCTGCTCGGCCTTGCATGGTCCATCCTGTTCGTCTTGGACCAGGTCGCGTTAGCGGTACTTTTCGTGGTGGTCGCGATGATATTCAGCGTCGTGATGCGGCCAGAAGCGTCGGCGTTTCAAGACCGTCGGATGGGAGAGGTGGACATCGAGGGCCCCCTGCGAGTGGGGGAGTTCTTTTCAAACACATACAGCGGGTGGTTGAAGCTCGCGTACAGGCATGGTCTGGGAATTACGGTCATCCTCTATTTCCTACAATTTGAGGTATTTACTGGGGGGATGCTCCTTGCTCTGAACCTGTTCTACGATATCCCCTCCAGGTTTATATTGATCGTATTATCCACAGGCATTGGTCTAGTAATAGGGTTCTATATACAAATCAAGAGAGCGTTATCTTCAATCCACCCGCCCTCAGGTTCTCCAACTGAGAAGTGAGAGCTATTTGTCATCCTTCTTCACGGACGGTGTTGTGGTGATATCCTCAGGGCCTTGTCCCAGGATCCTATATGGTGGTGAATGTAGATGGTGAAAAGAGAACTAGATGCCGATCGGTATCTGGCTAGGAATGGTCTCCAGGTTATGAGGATGAAGAATTCTCCTCCTAGGGTAAGGTAGGCTTGATTATGTGTCACCACACTTTTCATCGTCTTCCTCACCGGCTTAATAGAACCGTCGAGAGGGAGGGCTAACAGCCTCTGGTTTTCTCTTTTCCTTACTCTCCTTTTATGGCTTCTATGGTCTCCATAGTTTCTGGCCATGCATCTAACATCTTCGATATATCCTTCTTAGCCATATACCGCTTGGATCCTGCCTCGTCGTACTTTGAAGAGTAGATCCGTCTGTGTCCTCCCTTCCCGGCGGTCTCCGTATAGCCCAATGCACCCTCGTCTACCATTTTGTTCAGGAAGTTGATGATGGATGCCCTGCTGACGGTGCTCTTTCCCATGAGATCCTTGTTCACCTGCACCCAGACGTCGCGGCTGCTTGCGCCTCCGCCGTCCAAGCGCCATAGGTACCTGAGGGCTACCTCCTAGTAGTCCTTCACAATCGTCCTTAACCCGTCATCTCCGGTGTCGAATACAACTATCTTAAACACCTTTTAATGGTGATAGGTTAGGTTTTACTCAAAGTTTTAGTTTATCATCAAGTCACCTCCGTGGAGACCACCCATTTTAATGGGTGGAGGAAACGGAGCACAACGATTAAATATGGAGATTTTGACATGTCTAAACGTGGGGTTAAGCCCGTCGTGGGGTACCTCTCAGGGTTACAGTCAATCAACCCATCGTCCTCCGTTCCGTTTCGGCGTTCACGACACGAAAGTTGGAAGGACAAGCCTCCCAACTTGTTGAGAGATAGTTGACTGGGGGGTAATTGACTCAACCAGGAACTAGTTCGCCGATTCCGGGCATCATGCTTCCGAAGAACTTGTCCACCATCATCTCGGTTCCCATCCAGGTCGCCCCGTTCAGCATCATGATTATTCCGAAGTTGAGGAAGAAGGTGCCCCAGAAGCTACCGCCGATCTCCTTTAGCGCGAGGGCGTTCAGTATGGATGTTATGATCACCATTATCACGTTCCCGGTCTGTAGCATATCCATGGGTATGGCCCCGAACTCGAAGTAGGGAAGCGAGGTCAGGGTGTCTGAGAAGTAGCCTGATAGGAAGGTCAGCAGAACGAGGAGGGCGACGGTTATGGGCTGCATGATCAGTACGATGGCCTCGAAGCTCTTCGCCACCGTCTTCCGCCGCTTCCTGAACTCGAGGAACCGTACAACGTGGTTACCGAGGATCTTCCCTATGGTGAGCGGGTCGCCTCCGTAGTTCAGCCCGTCGAGGAAGATCCTGTTGGCTATGTAGATCTGGTGTGAGGCGGACTCCGAGGACATGAGGGCAAACGCGTTCTTGTTGCTTATGCCTAGCTTGACCCTTGCAAGAACCCGGCGTATAAGCCCGCGAAGAGGTCCTAGCTCCATTTCGATGATTGACGTTAGGGAGATCTTCATGCTCGTCGTTGAGGCCATGTTTCCACCTAGCGACTTGAGGAACGTTGGGTAGTGCTCGTCGATCAGGAGAACCCTCCTCTCAAGCATGTAGGCGAAGGCGCCGGGCACTATCATGAAGCCTCCCAGGATGAAGAAGCTGTACGCGGGTCTGTTCAACATCAGCATCTTAAGGGCTAAAATGATAGAGGCTGGGGCGGTTATGAGCAGGGTATACTTGAAGGCCCTGTACATGGTTGGGGCGTTCTCCCCCACGTGTATCAGGTTCTCGCTCGGGGCGACCATCTTTATGCCTGCGAACATGAGTATGAGAATGAGGATTGAGATAAAGTATGAGTAGAAGATCATGTTCGGGGTTGCCATGAAGACTGTGAGCAGTGCGAGGGTCATGACGATGAATATGGTTACGCTCTGCAACGTGCTGAATACGCCCCCGAGGACCTTCAGCGACTCGATCCCACGATCGTAGATGCCGGAGTACTCCTCTATCATCGTCGAGGACTCTATCTCCAGGTATCCCTTGGGCTCGTTAGTCGAGAAGGCGGTGATCAGCCTCACGAGCACGTCCTTGAAGGGCTGCCTCACGCTATCGGACACCCTGGCCGTTGCCCGGGTGAACCCAAAGCCGAGCTCGGTTGCGATGTATCGAATCCTCCTGAAGATCTTACAGTAGTAGCCATACTCCTCCGTATGCGCCACCACATCAACAAGGTCTTTTGGCCCCACCTCCCCGAATGAGATGGTGTACATGTGCAGAGTGGCGTTGACGAGACTCTCATCTATCTTGTTGGGAGCCCGCTTATTGTCACGGTACATTAAAACCAGTACGGTGACCACCATCACCACTAGAGAGATCGCGGATCTCATTTGGTTCCCGATATAGAGATAGTATACGGCCGTTATGATTGATGGAACAGAAGCTACCGCGTATTTGCCGAGGGGTTTGAGCCTCCTCACGATGTCCAAGGCGTCTTCCCCATCATGATCCTGTTTTTCACCTCGCCCACGCTGCTACGCTCTGCCTCTATAACGGTTTTCCAGACGTCCAGGTAGCTAGACAGGTTCTCGGAGAGGTAACGTAGGATCTCGGCCCTTATCTTCATCTCCTCGTATAGCTCAGGAAGTCTGTCCTTGGCCCACCCCCTGAAGGGGAGTATCTTCGTCTCCATCATGTAGCTTGAGCCGAGGAAGATGAGCTTGTCTATATCCGCGTCGTAGATGAATGTGGGTAGGTAGTTGAGGCTGCCCGAATCCGTTTCGTAGCCTATGATCTCGTTGACCGAGGTTACCCTCCTTATTAGCTTCCCCTTGCGCTCTATCCTGGCTTGGAAGATTGCTAGGTTGAGGCCGTCGACGTGGGTCTTAGGAACTTTGATTGGTTCTGAGGTAAGCCTCTGGAAGAGCTGACCGAGCGTCCCAGCGTGCATGGTCGACATGACTGGGTGCCCGGTCTCGATGGCTTGGAAGGCTACCTGCCCTTCGACGCCGCGTATCTCACCCATTATTATCATATCGGGTCTCTGCCTGAGCGCCGCCTTCAGCAGTTCGAACATGGTGACCTTGGTACCCGTGTGCATCCTAGTCACCTCCCTCACCCAGTTCTTGTGGAAGACGTTCACCTCGGGCGTCTCCTCGATGCTCACTATTTTGCTGTCAGACTTTACTAGCCCCGTTAATGCGTTCATGCTCGTCGTCTTGCCTGACGCGGTCTCTCCGCAGAAGAAGCATGAGACGCCGACCCTCTGCAGCATCCACATATATGCCCCCAGCTCGGGTGTCATGGTCTTCCAATTGATCAGGTGGGCTACGGAGATGGGGTTCTTTGAGAACTTGCGTATAGTGAAGTTGCTTCCCTTGAGGCTTATGTCCTCGCCGAATACTACGTTGAACCTAGATCCGTCCTCCAGGTGTATGTCTATGATGGGGTTTGTGTAGCTGAGTACCTTCCCGTATCTTTCGGCTATGCCCTTGAGAAGCCGGTCAATGCGCTCCATGCTTACTTCGACGTTTGTCTTCATGTTCCCGTAGATCTTATGGTACACGAAGACGTTGCCGGCTCCCGGGACGCTGATGTCCTCAAGCCAATTATCCTCGAGGAAGCCGTCTAGGAAACCGTATCTTATCTTCTCCCTTAGGAAGTAGTAGAGGACGTTATCCTGCTCTTCGCTCTTTATATTGAGCTTCCTGACCGTCTTGGCGAAGAGCGATGACAGAACCCTTTCTTTATCCACCTCAACACCCATTTCGAGGCTTATGTCGCTGTCCTTTACTAGGCCGGCAACTTCGGATTCGACCTTCATGAGCAGATCATCATCCGGTGGATCGGGCTCGATCAGGTTGTAGGTGTTCATCTCCCCGCCTACCGTGACATGTGTGTATATCCTTAGGCCCAGCGGGTATACGATGTTTGTTTCCTTCTCATCTCCCAACGAGCGGTCGATCGTGGCAAGGTACCTTGGCTTCGCATCCAGCCCATCTATGTAGGCGGCCAGGTGTTTGTGCTTGGACAACCCCTCCTCGAGGGTGTCAGGCATCTCATACGTAAGGATTCTGGGTTCCTCAACCCTTTTCACCTGTGCTGCGTTCTTGATCGACTGTACTGCATTATTGATCGACTGTACTGCATTCTCGTAGCTGAGAAGCCCCCTTACCCTGCCCGTTAATCCCATTCGGGGTCCCCTAGACCTTGACTCCTCCCAGTGGCATGACCCTCAATCCGAGGTGTGGGTTGACCTCCAGTGTTATGGTGTCCTTCCTATCGCCGCTTGATCCCCATAGTTTGACTATGGTGAGGAGCTTGATGTTCATCCCTGAGATCTTTCCGTTCTTAAGGGTGAGGTAGACATCGGAGGATGCCCTCAGCTTCATCATGGATTCCTCAGGCAGGAAGTTTGGGTGGAATGTTACGATGATCGTCCTCCCGTCTGAGACGATGTTCTTGAGCCTGGTGACGAAGTTCAGGAACGCGTAGGGGGGCACATCCATCGTAAGTAGGCTGAGGCTGTCTATCACCATGGCTCCGTACCTCAGTCTTTGCATCTCCATGAAGTTCCCCGTCACCCTGAGGAAGAAGGCGGACATTGACTTGCTCCAATTGCCGCCCTCCACGTGGAGGGGGTATATGTTCAGGGCTCCCGAGAGGTAGTACGACTTCGCGTCTAGCTTGATGGATTCCATCATGGACAGGTACTCCTTCACGGTCGCCTCGCTTGAGACGACGCATACCTTGAGGCCCGCTTTGAGCATGGAATGTATCATCTGCATTGCAAGAACCGTCTTCCCCGAGCCGTAATCTCCCTCTATGGAGACCAGGCTTGGGTGTGGTAAGCCCCCTCCCAGCCCCTTGTCCAGCTCCCTGTTGCCTAGGCTGATCATGCCTATATGTCTCGGCGGCTTGCTAATCAGCAAATCATCCTTTGTTATCACTTTCTCCTCCTTCAGGTTCTCCTCTAGCAACTTTTCCATTACCTTACTCCCTCCGCTTGTGTGCTAACCCCGTAGTGAGAGGCGAAGACGACTATCACCGTATCGTCTATGTCCGGGGCGTATGATGGGATGTATATCTCGATCCTCGCCTCTTCCCCCGGGTTGATGTATCTGTGGCTGTACGGGTCGAAGGTGGAGATCGTACCCGATACTTTGATCTCCAGGACATCGTGGTCCTCAACGAGGAACGGGCTCCAGGGGCTTCCGTAGGAGATGATTATCGTGTTGTTGTGTCCACCCTCCATGAAGATTGTCCTTGAGCCGGTGTTTGAGACGTTTATCACGCATGATCGGTTGCTTATGGACTCTATCGAAAGATCGAGTTGTATGTCCAGCATCGTCCTCTGCGTTTCCACATACATGTTTACCTCGGGAAGGATGATGAAGGATGCATACAGCATCGCACCCGATATCGTTCCACCTACGGCAATCAGGCTGATGAGGATGATCGCCGATGAGATTGTCACAGAGAAACCCATATCATCACCTCATGGCGGCGGCGCGAACATGTAGCTCGCACCGATGCCTCTGAAGGGGACTATCTTGACCTCGAACACGGTTCCGGAGGGATCATCAGGAGTAGGGTAAGCCCTCAGTATCGCGGTCTCTCCGCTCTCCCAATCACCGTCGTCGTCGACCTCTTCCAAGCTGAAGAAACCGCTCCCCTCTTCGGCGTCTGCCTTATACGGGTAGAACGTCGCCTTGCCGTACTCCCCGACGTAGACGTCGAGGTTGGTGAAGTCGACCATCGATCTCCGACCCACGTTCTTTGCGAATATCACGAAGGAATTTGGCGTCGTCGACTCGTCTATGGTCGCGTAGACAATCTCTACCTGCAGGCTCATCGTCTCCCTGGCGTCTGAGACGGTCTGCACTATGTTGTTCTGGAGCTGGTTTCCATTGTATATGATAGATCCGGAGACCCCAGTTGCTAGGACTACCGAGGATATGAGGAGTATCACATGGCTGATCGTAAGAGAGGAACCCATCCCTACCCACCTCCCGCCTTGCCGTTCTTCCTTGCAAGCTTCAGTACGTCGAATATAGCCGCGTTCACATCGTTCGACATGATCTCGACGCCGGATATGGAGGCTGCCGCGTATATGTTAAGTACGAGTTCCTCTCTGCTCGTGCCCCTCTTCCTGGCCTTCACCGCCATGGGTGCGAGGGCCGCAACTTGTCTGCCGGAGCCGTCAGGCAGGTAGCCTATGTACTCGCAGTATCTGCAGAGGCTCGCGATGTCATCCTCGTCTAGGTCAAGTTCGATGAGGTTCCAGATCCACTTCAGCAGTGTTAATCCTGCCCTTGAAATCGATGTGCGGGGAATTCTCACGGAGTCTTCCTCCTTGACGATGATCTCCTGGCGCTCCTCCTCTGCACTCGTTTCATGCCTCTGATGAACGTCCTCTTCGAGCTTGGGTAAATTCCTCCTCACATCGGCGACCCTTGTACCCGGGAGGCCCTCCAGGTCCTTCTCGCTCGTGATGAGCCTTAGGACGTTGAAGGGGTTCTCTATCTCGCTCACGGCCGACCTGATATCGATGACCGCGTTCTGGAGGCTGGAGACGGTGCTCTTCATGTCCTCTGAGGTTCGCCCAAATTCCTTGCGTACCTCGCTCAGCCCCTCCTCTATCTCCTTAACCTTGTGGTTGATGTTGCCCTCAGTGGGCTGAGTCTCCTCCTCTGCGAGTTCTTGAGTTTCTACCATTTTAAACACCTAATATGAATATAAAAAAGGGGGGGGATTAACCTAAGTCTACGTAGCTGTCTTCGGACATTCCGCCGGGCGCCGTCCTCACGACGGTGAGGGCAGCTCCCCTGCCGGTTTTGACCTCGATCTTCACTGTCTCGTATTCGCCGAGCAACTTGTCGTTGTTAAGGTGTACCACGAGGAAGGCCTTCTCCTTCGACTCCAGTACCGTGTCGCCGTCGCCGTTGTATATCCTGAACTCAGCTGAATCTATTGCAACATCGACAAGGACGGTATCTAGGTCGGCCTCGTCTGTGGAGGTGCAACTCGCGTAGATGTCAAGTAGCGTTGAGCCCGGCAGGTAGACGGAGACGACGACCGAGTCTGAGCCCAGGTCGACCTCCGCCTTACCGACGGATAGCTTCACCGGGAAGACTATGTACTCGACGCTGTTTGGCTTAGTCGTATAATTGTAACTCGCCGTGATAGGTGTATCAAGGGTTGGTGCCTCTACAAAGCTGAGGATGTATTTGCCCGTCGCGTGGTCTATCGTGCCGGTTCCTGTCGTGCTGCTTGTAAGGGTGCCAGATCCATCATTGTCGGTGAAGGTTTCAGTGACTGCTATAGGAACGGTAGCTGTTATCGTAAGGGGATTTGAGATTGTCCCTCCGGTGTTTGGGACGACTGGGTGGTGGTCGAGGAAGCCGGTGAAGAGCTTGGTAGTTCCGTCACCAGTTTCGATTGTCTCGGGCGAAGCAGGCAGAACCTCTATCTGTACACTTGCACCATCGGTTTTCGCCGTTACGGTTCCGTCTAGCTGTAGTGCCGCCGTGCTCTCTGCTATGCCCTCTGCGATCGTCTCCTTTGTCTTCTGTGTGGCGAAGAATCCCATGTTTATGACTACGTACGATAGTGCGGCTGCGATGACTACGAAGGCTATGAGTACTATGGCTGCTTCGATGCCGACGATGCCTTTCCTGTTTCTGAGTGGTCTCATCTCGTTCACCTATTACGTCATTACCCAGGTGTCTTTGGGCATGGATTCTGGTATGTTGAACTCTATGGATAGCGGTGCGGTCTTCTCGAGCCTGACCTCTATGGTTATGGCGGCCCTGACCTTGGCTGCGTCTTCTGATGCCAGCGTTACTATCAGGTACCCCTTCTCGAAGGAGTCAAGCGACTCGTCGCCGTTGCTGTTCTCGAGTGCGAGGACGGCCGCGGTCTTGCCTGCCCCACTGGAGTAGGCGCCGTTGTAGTAGAGCCCGGTACTAGAGTCGTATTGTAGGCCGACGATGTCGTCGAACTTGTACCCGCTAGGGTCGAAGGTCTCGCTGCCTGCCCACTTGTAGTAGGCTGTGATGTCAGTGCTTATGGTAGCGCCACTGATGTCCAGGGCACCCGTTGCGTAATCAATGGTTCCAGTTCCAGCACCACCAGTTAGCTGGCCTTCTCCGTCGTCTGTGTATATTTCAGCACCGATGGTCAGTACCACCGAACTCGGTACTATCGGCGTGTTGTCTAGTGCCCCTGTAAAGGCTCCTAGTGCATCTGTAGAGCCAACTTCTTCAGCCTGCTTGTAGTCCGCGGTGATTACAACACCCAGTTCCGGAATTGCAGTTGCTTCGAAGGTTATCACGCCTGTTGCAGGGACTATCGTATAGTCATTACCCACTCCCTCTGTTTGTGCTACACCATCAACGTATATTGTCTCCGAGCCATCAACTATCGGGATGTGATCCAAGTTGAAATCCGCAGTTGTACCGTCGCCCGTACCTACAGCCTCGCCTGTTACATCGTAACCGCCATATGTGTAGAGTACTCCGCCGTATACGTTCGCCCAGGCCGACTTCCCTACCTTCAGGGATACGACCGTCTCGTTCTTCCACATGGCCACGTACTTGACGCCGAAGGCCCTCACGGGGATTACGATGACGTCTACGCCGTCGCCGCCTGCCATCGTCCTGACGAAGGTGCTTCCGTCCATGGTCAGCGGCGTGCTAGCCTGCTTCAGTCCTTCCTGTATTACCGTCTTGCCTCTTTCTGTTGCGAAGAGCCCCTGGTTGACGACCATGAAGCTGAAAGCCGCCGCGATGATCACGAAGGCGATAAGCACTATGGCCGCCTCGAGGCCCACGATTCCACGTCTCTTTCTTAGGTATCCTAATCTGTTTTTGGGATGCATATTTTTCATCCTGACGCCTAGTCCATATTTAACTTAATAACGAATCTGGAGTGATAACATAGATCAATGATACACAAAGATTCCAAAATCCTTGACCGGGGCTCCTTTCCCATAAGCTACTAAAAGCGGGCGTTTTGTGAACTACCTCCATAAATTTCAGGGTCTATATTGCATAATTCTTTTTATATTGAACATGCCTGAATTGTCCAAGTTGACTATAAAGGCATGACAATCCGAAGATCCAAGCTGGAGATATTTCTAGACATTCTGTCGATAATCAAGAGTAAGAGAAAAAACTCCACAAACATCAGGTACAGCGCGAACCTCTCGTGGAAGATGCTTCAGCGAACATTGGAGTCTATGGTTGACCAGAACCTCACCAGGGAGGTCTACACGCGGGATAGGCAGGGCAATCTTACAAAAAAGACCTACGAGATCACCCAGAATGGTGAGAACTTTGCTGAGTACTTCAAAAAGGCAGATGAACTCATCGAAATAAGGAAGGGCATGGAGATCAAAGCGAATTAAACAGTTCGCTGGTTAGTTCCCAAAATACTTAACTCTTGTATAGACTGTTCTTTCCTAATCATTTAATATTTGGCTCAAAAGAGTGGTACGACATGCAGAGTCTTCAAGAAGAGAGGATTGAGATCACCCTTCCCGATGACCTTTTAGAGAAGATCGACATAGTCAGAGAGTATCTGGGTACCAACAGCAGAGAGGAATTCATCGTTGCGGCGGCAAATCGCCTCGTCAACCAGTTCATGGGGCTATGGTGGCCGGGTGATCCGTATCGAGAACAGGATAGGGGACCCTATATGGATGAAGATGTCCCAGAGGGTTAGCATCCATAAATTATTATATTCTATTTTCTAGTAATTATGTTATTATCTTCTATAACAATGGTATCTATTCAAACTTAATAGATGTACTTTATAGCTATCATAGTTATTGTTGTTATTTAATGTGCCCTCATATAGCTTATATTAGTAGTTAAGATAGCTAGTTCGGAAACGAATCAAAAAAACCGGAGAATATGACAGTCTATGAAACGCGAACGACAGTTCCTTAAGAGCAGGCGAGGGATCGTTGGGCTTGAGGCGGCTATAGTGTTGATAGCCTTCGTCATCGTAGCCGCTGCCTTCAGCTTCATGGTAGTGAACCAGGGACTCTTCGCCACACAGCGTGGCCAAGTAGTAATACAGGAGGGTCTGAAGCAGGTAAGCACGCCGCTCACCATGGACGGAAGCGTCATCGTCAGAACCACGGCGGACGGCAAGGCCGTCGGCGTCATCATAATACCGGTGAAGGCGTTCGGTGTGAAGTACGTGGCGATGTGGAAGAACGGAACAGTGATCACGATGAAACTTGGAAGGGATGCATATGCTAACATATATGGTGGAGTGATGTACACAAAGGACGTCAACGTAGAGGGTGAGCTCACTGGACACGTTGCCTTCCCCACAGCTGATTTCACATTAGCACATGGACCGGTAGTACTTGGATCCGACAGGGTCTACATCGAGGAGACATTCACCGGAATAGCCGCTGGCGTGACGGTTTTCACTCTGGGAAACCCACCGAAAGCCTACTCCGAGAGAGTCTACGTCAATGGCATACTTCAGAGCAGGGGCAACGACTACACTATCGATGGTACGATCATAACATTCACGACACCAAAACTAGATACAGATAACATCGTGGTAGACTACGAGACTACTTATACATATACGATAGCAGGCCAGACCATCACCTTTACCACGGCAATCGACGAATCAATCGACGCTTACGCAGTCAGTACCGAGGTCTACGCGGACTATAGTTACAGGGACACAGAAGAGCATGGAACCTGCGATCCGAGCGGCAAAAAGTTCGACGAACTTGTAGGCCTCGTCTACGACACAGACACTAAACACTACAATAATGGCTTCTACGTCGATAGGGCGTCAGAGACCGTGGCCGTCCTCGCCATCGAGAACAGCAACGGGGATGAGGCGCTCGACACCTTCGAGAAGGGGTACCTCATCATAGTGCTGAGCGGGGAGGACGCCGTTTCTAGCAGAGCCCTTATCAACATCGAGATCAGGCTGGAGAAGACGGCTACGCTTTCCATGGAGTTCTCCATACCCGAGTCGATGCCAAAGAACACATACGTTATCTGTCAATGAGGTCAACAAGATGAAACTTAGAAGAAGAAGAGGAATCGTCGGAATCGAGGCTGCCATAGTGCTCATAGCCTTCGTCGTCATCGCAGCCGCCTTCTCTTACGTAGTCATAAACATGGGGTTCTTCGCGACGCAGAAGACCAAGGAAGTCATAAATGAGGGCATAGAGGAATCAACTGGTTCAATGCAGCTCGACGGAACTGTAATTGCGAGGACGGACGATATGCAAGGTATAGATGACGAGGTCATCGGAACTGGCGATGATTCAAAAGTGATATTCGCTGGAAATCTGGCCAATCACCCCATAGTACCTGGCAGCCTTAGTATAACTGACGGAGTCGAGACATTCACCGATGACGGAGCTGGCGCACTAATTGGTGATGGCGGAGGCGCTTCTCCTGCATCAGAGGGTACGATAAACTACAATACAGGAGCTTACAGCGTCCAATTCGCAGTAGCACCAGAAACAGGTGCTGTAATCACAGCGGACTACGCCTATACTGGAGAAGGCAACATCAGGTACATCGTCTTCCCTGTGAAGCTTTCAGTGGGGAAGGGCACCGTGGACCTCGGAGCCGACTCAACGGTAATCACGGTATACCTGCCTGACGCTACGCTACTGGACATCTATGAAGGCGTTGACATTGAACACATTGGACAAAAGAAACTTGATCAGACAATGCTAGACTTGGTTGAAGCCGACTCAGCTAAATCCTTCATATACAACGGCAACGGAAACTCGGTGCTTGAGTTTCAGGAAAAGGCGTTCATCATACTGCATCTTGGTCTAGGAAACGAGATGATGAGCTACCAGACGGTGAAGATCGAGGTCAAGCCAGGCAGGGGCGCCGCGCTAACGGTCGTGAGGACGGCTCCTGGCGGAATGCTGGCTCAAGAGTTTGTCGACCTAGGCTAACCACTTACCCCTTTTTTTTCAAGCCTCAGAAACAATCCGCTCCACAGTCAACTTTTGTACCTTATTCCATGGGTTTGTTCCCATGGAAACGTAGAACTTGTTTCCGTACTTCCTGCTTTCGAGGGCTGAAGCATCGGCGAAGAAGACCGTGAACCGTTCGATCCCTTCGTATCCATCTAAGCCCTTAAGGTGATGCTCCTTCAAGTATCTGGTCTGGCCTATCGTCAAAATCCGGAAGTCCTTGGGGATGTCTTCTACCGTTCCATGGGCCTCGAGGGTGATTATTGGGGCGTCTTCTTCCTTTTCTTCTTGATCATCAACCCCCTCTTCCTGGAGTCCATCCAGGTATCTCAGGAACTTGGACTCCGGCTCTTTTCGTGCCCTGACTTCTGGTTGGGTCAACCCAAAAGAGGAAACGGCTCGAAGAAGGTCATCGTTGAGAGATTGATCAAGGGGAGGCTCGTCAGGGCTCGTAGGTGAACTCGTCGGCGGCATCCTCGAGGCTTCGATGGTCTCGATGATGTGTATGAGGGCCCCTGCGATGAAGGCCTTCTCCCATTCGCCCTCCTCGGAGAGCATCCTGAGGTCCTCCAAGAGCCCGTCCTTTTCTGTCTCCGGGGGTTTCGCCCTCTCCCTCGGCTCCGTCTCACTCACGGGCCTCCTCGTCCTCTCTAGGGGCTCCGGCTCCCTCATGGGGTCGACTATGACGTATCTTTCCGAGACGTGGATGACGTTACACTCCACCGACTGGCCTGGGCTGAGCATGTTGAGGTATGGGCTGTCCCTGTCGAAGATGATCGTGCGGCCGTCAGGCATCTTTCCTATGATGTTTCCCTTAATCCCCCTAAAAGTTTGGACGTTGATCCTATCTCCAAGAAATACGTTCTTCATATCCCTTTCATAATCCAATATAATCTACGCCCCATTAACAAATATTCAATATTTTATCAGATTAATTAATAGCACCCATTATTTAAGATTCTTCGCTTGTGTGCCACCACACCTGTGCGGGTTTCCACTGATTCTGGTCTCAGGAACCTTGTTACTGAGCCTAACACGCGGTGAACTACCTCCCTCTTCCTAAGAAAGCGAGGGATAGAGTCTTTCTGCCTCGAGGCCGAGGAACCCGTCAAGTAGGTTAGAAGTAGTTATGTGGGGGCCCAGCCGAATGCTCCATGAGAGAGATTTTCGCTGGATTTATTGTGGGCATGGTTTCTGGTGGCGGGGGGTGTTGCCGGCCCTGGAGCAAGAGTAGAAAAGCTCTGGGAGCAGGAGCCCGCCTGGTCGAGCCATGACTGATCTCCCTGCAACGATTTCCCCGATATCCAGGATCACGTGTCTCCATTAGGCCTCTAGCCCTCCCCACCAAACCACGGTGAGCACCACCGCTTAAAGGACTATGTGTGGGGCAAACCTTTAAACAACCTATCTGAGCCCAAGAGGTCGATGATGGGAATGTCCTGGAAAATGCCATCGATCGAAAGAGGTAATCGACTAGCCTCCCTCCTCCTTTTTTCTATTTAATCTTTTTAGAAGTATCTTTTCATTTTCTTAAGGATGTTCTCGTCGACGAGGATTCCGTCATCGTTGAACATTCTGGTCTTAAGAGTCGATGAGGGCTTGATATCATTGCTCCATAGGTGTGCCTTTAGATCGTCTAAGCAGGGGAAGGTTTCTCCGCATACGGGGCATACGTACCGTTTATGCTGGTATAGACTCGTTATCTCGAGGCCTAGCAGGCTTTCTATTTGGTCGGCTCTTTTCTTGAAGGCTAATTCGTATATGTTTAGCGCTTTGGCGATTTCCCTTTGGGTGATGTCTACTCCTTTCTCCATCCTCATGGCGAGGTATATCGTGGCGGCCATGAGGACTGAGGGCTTGCAGCCGATGAAGGCTACCCTGTCCTTCCCATAGGCGGTGGCGATGAGCTTCTCCGCCCTTTCGGCTATCCTGTCAGCTACGGCGGGGTCGTGCCCTGGAGGGAGGAGGGTTTCGACGGTCTCCTTTATCTTCTCAAGCGGAATCCTGAGATGGATGAGGCATTCCCTCGTTTCCTGGTCTTGCAAATAATTAATCTCCTTGATTTTCCACTTTTAGGTTTTTAACCCCATTATATGTCAGTGAATGGTATATGTATCATATATTTTTATGGTGGTATCTGTTCATAAAAAGATTATACGTGCTCTTTGCGAACACTCAAATATGGGGCGTAATTACGCCCTTTATCGAATTGTTTAAATATGGGGCGTAATTACACCCTTTATCAGGTGGTTGAATGGGCCGCAAAAGCCTAGCCGAAAAATACTACGAGCAAGTGAAGAATAACCACGAGGAAGAGAGGGGAACCTGGCTCGTTCTATACGACTTCAAGGAAATGAAGGCCAACACTAAATTCTGGACCAACATGAAACGCGTCAATGATCTGGTGAACGGAGGCTCCCTCATCCAGTACAGTGCCTTCACAACAAACAGCAAAATAGGCGCCATAACCGTATTCAGGCTAGCACAACACTATGGAGCGGAAACCGTCTTATACCGGGCAGAAAAGATGGGACTTAAATAAACATCATTATTTCGGGCGTAATTACGCCCTATATAACTTCGAGTAGAGACACTTTACTCCCCCGTCCAGGGGCAAGGCGGCTCTCGCCTCCACGATTGGTTATCATGGTTTGAAAAGAGGATTGTATCATAACAAATTCAGCCCCCACCCTCGACGGGTATCTCCGGCAGGGTGAAGTTGCCGAGGTCGGCGGGGTCGTAGTCGTAGTTGGGGTCCCTGAACCTCTTCGCCACGTCCCACGCCCGATCCATGTAGTCCATCGTCTCGCCCATCATCAGCTCGAATCGGTCGATCAGCTCATCGATCTCCTCCACCGCGAAGACGGCGAGGGGGACGACCTCGGCGCCGATAATGATCGTCGCCAGCATCAGCGTGGCCAGCCCGGTCTTCGTCGCATTCGACGTCCTCAAGTTTAGCGCCTCCTCAGCTTCTCCAGGGCCGCTTCCCTGACGAAGGCGCCTCGGCTGAGCCAGTATCCGAGCCCCTCTATCTCGTCCGAGATGCCTATGGGGAGGGAGATGGTTGCGTATTTACTCTTCCTGGTCATGGTGGGATCGCCCGATCTGTATTAGTGATACATATTATAACTATATATGATTATGGGTAACAGGAGTTTAGCCTTCTGTCGCAAAAACGTGGACATTTAACGCCATCAGATGACGTAAGTTTAAACTAACGATAAACTTTTGGGCGGAGGAAGGTGAAAAATAGAGAGATCGGGCGATCCCTTTAGGTTTCCTCCTCCGCCCAAGTATTTCCTTGGAGGCTACCCTCTTAAGGGTTTCAGTCCTCCGGATAGGCCACCCACGTAACTATGTGGTCGGCGAGGGATCCCGCGGCTGAGTGGATGAAGACTATGTAGTTGGCCAGGGTACAGTTCAGCGGGGTCAACCCGCCTAGGAGGATTATGTCCCCGAGGCTGCCGGCCACCAGAACCGCCGCCGAGAGGGTGATGGCTACCCGAGGTCCTGCTAGGTATGATAGTCCGTAGAAGGCGAGGAAGGAGCCCATCCACTCCAGGATGAAGGCTCCCTCCGAGGAGACTATCTCTAGGACCGCGATGGATATCAGGGCGGATCTTGTGACCAGCGGAAGCCCGGCGACTAGTTTCCTCGAGGACATAATGCTTACACTCGATCTTTTAAACGGTTATGGAGCATAAAATGGAAGATCAGTCTTTATCCGGGTTTCATGTTAAGTTCATTGATTCTTTTACGATCTGAACCAGGGAAGGGTACATGTCCACGTATCTGCGGATGGCGCAGCGAATCAGCTCCTCTCTGCTGCCGAGGTCGAGGAGTTCGACGACGTCGTCCATCCTCTCAACGAGCTCAGAGGTGAGCTGTATCTCCAGTCTTTCCATCAACTGTTTCACCTGGGCTGGATTCAAGGCGTTCGATTCTACGCTTAACCTTTATGAATCATAAACACCGATCAATAGCCGGTTTTATTCTGTATGCATACATCACTGCTGTGCTTCACATTCAGCCTATTTCATTGATCAGGGATACATAATCCCTAAAAATAGCATAGGTATGATTCCTACAGGGGTCCTAGAGCTCATGCCCGCGAAGAATCCAGCAACCTCTTTCCAATCCGGATATGCGGCTGGGCCCCCACATAACTACTTCTAACCTACTTGACGGGGTCCTCGGCCTCGAGGCAGAAAGGCTCTATCCCATAGCCCTTGAAGAGGCTCCTCAGCGCCTCCAAGATGCGGTTGAAGGCGTCCTTTCTTCCATCGAAGAGCCGTTCATCGTGGAGCCTGAGGGCGCCAACAGCAGAGCCGTCTGGGTCAACGTCAACGAGAGCCTCCAAGGCAGCATCAGCAGGGCCAGCATAATCAACTACCTCAACGCCATGGTAGACGAAGCCCTACTCACCTACACGGAGACTACAGGCAAGGGAGGCCACCAAAGAGTATACTACATGAAGCACGGTGAAACAGAGCTCAAACAACACATAGCGACACTCATCATCTCGAAGCTGCTCAAAGAATACCCACAGGAAACAAGAAAAGCGATATCAGAAAATCGATGAATGTGCGCGCTTAATTTGATACATTGTTGACTCGTGGCTTATTCTCCTTAGCCTCTAGCTTCTCCTCGAACCTGTAGAGGTCCTCGTTGTCTCTCCTGAGCCTGCCGAGAGTCTCGGTGACTTCCTTGGGTTTATCCCAGAAGCCATCTAGGGTCTCTCTGACCTGCGCCTCGTCCCTGCTGTACCTGCAAACCTTCTGCACCGTCACGTACCTGGGGCAGCCCTTTTCCCCGAAAGAACCTCTAAAAATACCCTTATAAAGTTAGAGAAATGGTGGACTGGGAGGGATTTGAACCCCCGACCTCCGCGTTGCAAGCGCGGCGATCATACCCCTGATCTACCAGCCCTCAACCACCAACTACACCGGCCACTTCATTTTAAGTTATTGGAACGCCTCATAAGCCACAGAGACAGGGGAATAAGCCATGCGCCCCGTGAAGGCAGTGGTATTCGACCTAGACGGGACCCTCATGGACAGCAACTTAGACTACGAGAAGATGGGTGACAGGATCAGGGGGCTCCTAGCCTCCCGGGGGCTCCCCGAGCCCCTGGAGGACCGCCGCAAGGTGTACCGGGTAATCAGGGGCGGAGCCGCCACCCTCCGGGAGTACGGGCTCCCAGAGGCGAGCCTGGAGGCGACCATGGCCGAGATGACGAAGATAATGAACGGCATCGAGCTGGAGGCCCTCGACGCCACAGAGCCGAAGCCCTACGCCAGGGAGGTAGTCGCGGAGCTCCACGGCGAGGGGCTCGTCCTCGGGGTCGCCACGAGGAGCCACCGGGAGTACACCCTCCGCGGCCTGAAGAGGTACGACATGCTGCGCTTCTTCCACCAGGTCGTTGCACGGGACGACGTTCCTTACCCGAAGCCCGACCCCAGGCACCTCCTACACATCATCAGGCTCCTCGGCGTGGACCCTGGGGACACGTTGTTCATAGGAGACACCGCGACGGACCTACAGACCGCGGACGCGGCGGGAGTGGAGTTCGTAGGCTACTGCCGGGACGACGCTTGGGCCCAACGGCTTATGGAGGGCGGATGCGGCAGAATAGTCAAGGATCTGAGGGAGATACCGAGACTGGTAGAGGAGAGGGCCTAGAGGGACAGTATCTTCTCCAGGGCGCGTGGGAACTCCCCGATGCAAGGTATGGCCACGGTCGCGTCTCCGTAGTACTCCTGCTGGTTGCCGTATATGTCGACGAGCACGCTGTACATCCCCATGTTGTTGGCGCCGACCACGTCAGCCTCGTAGGTGTCGCCCACCATGACGCAGTTCTCCGGCCTCGACCCCGTCTCCCTGAGCGCCTGCTCGAAGATGACCGTGGCCGGCTTCCTGTACCCCACCTCGGCCGAGACGACGAGGGCGTCGAACGTCTCCCTGTACCCCAGCTTGTCGAAGACCAGCTGGCACGTGTGGCCATCCATGTAGTTGGTTATGACGCCCAGCTTATACCTGCCTCTCAAGGAGTCCAGCATGCCGGGGGTCTCTGGGAAGAACTCGGTCTGTCTGGGCCACTCGTCGAGGTACGCCCTCCAGGCGCCTCTGGCCAGCTCCTCCGCGTCATCCAGCCCCAGCTCGGCGAAGACCCTCTCGATCCGCTTCTCGTAGTCGAGCTCCCTGTAGCCGTCCGCGTCGGCTTCCCGCGCATGCCTCCTCGCGATGGGCCTGTACACCTCGACGAGGAGCCCGTAGGGCACGTCGACGCCCCTGCTCTCCAGGTACATGTGGAACCTCTCCGTGCTGCCGCCCCGCCTCATGAGGTCGGGCGCCTGGACCAGGGTGTTCCAGTTGTCGAAGTAGATGGTGTCGATCATCTCGGCTCTATCTTGACTGTCTCGACGCGACCCTCGGCCCCAGCAGCGTCCAGAGCCAGTCCACGAACTCCCGCAGGTTCTTGGTCTGTATGTAGACCTCGCCCGGGCCCTCGATGTGGGTGACGAAGCCCTCGCCGCTGAGGATGGTCTCCTTCCAGTCACCGAACTTCCTGACCTCGTAATCGCAGGTGTCGCTGAAAGCCACCAGGTGGAAGTTGTCCACTATCAGCTGCTCCCCGGGCGCCAGCTCGTGCCTGTCTATGGCGCCGAAGGTGTTGATGAACAGGTCGCCGTCGCCCGTGGTCTTCACCATGAAGAGGCCCTGCCCGAATATGCCGCGGCTGAACCCCTCCCACCGGACGTCGAGGTCGACGTCCTGCGTGGAGGCGAGGTACGCCGACTTCTGTATGATCCACCCCTTGTTCGGGGAGACATCGAGCTTGGTGATGTCTCCTATGGGCGCCGCGACTAGGGCTAGCTTGCCTGGGCTGCCTTTCGCGGTGAAGTCCGTCACGAAGAGGCTCTGGCCGCCGAGGAGGCTCGTCTTCAGGGTGCCGAGTATGCTTTGCTCCCTTCTCCTGGTGTTTACGTCGATGCTGGGGGTCATGTAGGTCAGAGCGCCCGCCTCGCCTGTGATCCTCTCGTCTGTGTCAAGCTCCACCTCCAGCAAGCTGTAGGAGGGCTGGTACTTGATCTCGTATCTCATCTGGTATTCACTCTCATTGAGTACTTCATCGGATTTAAAGGATGTAATCTATGAGCTACGCCGTCAGCTTTGGGCACGGGATAGATGGTAAGCGTCGTAGGCCGAGAACAACGCGAAGAGCAAGCCTATGAACAGGACCTGGTCGTAGGTATAGTAGAGGCTGGCGACGCCGCCCACGGCCAGCGTCATGGCGAATATGGTTAGCCCTCTCCTCCGCCTACCCAGGTACACGTGACCGAGGCCGGTGACGAGTACCGACAGTAGGACGGCGATCCAAGTCTTCTTGACGGGTTTCCTGCTTGCCGCTTCGAGGACCGGCTGCGGCTCCCCGCACGCGGGGCAGTACGTCTCGTCGTAGGGTATCATGGCCCCGCAGTGGGGGCAGAACTTGGTGCGCTCCTCGGACATATTCTTAGACGATATCCGAGTCGTCCCTATTGATATAGTATATTACCTCGCGGACTATCCTGTACAGGAAGTAGACGCTGGGTATTATGGCGACCAGATAAGCAAATATCTGCACTGTGCCGACGGACTCGCTCATCGCTTTCACATCCTCATACTTTTCTGTTGTTTTAAAACGTTATGATTCGGGGCGGAGCGTGTTCAGCCGATTCTCGTGCTACTCTATGGTGCACAGTGAACCTCTGGGGACCAAGAACAACGGGTTTTCGAGATGGGGTAGACGCGTGTATGCAACATGGAGTGTGTGTCAGTCGTCGTCCACGAGGCCGGTCCTGTAAACGGCGTAGACGGGGTAATGGTCTGAGACGTCCTCCGTCAGCTCCTGGCCGAGGCCGTAGACGGCGTCGAAGTAGAAAACCTCACAGGAGTCCATCACGTACTCGCCGCCGTAGGTGCCGTCGAGGAGCATGATTCGGTCGTAGGTCCAGTCCGTCCGGGTCATCGTGTCGTAGCTGTTCTCGACTACCCAGTGGTAGCCCTCGCCGATGAATGGGCTGGGCCCATCCTCTTCGAAGTAGCCGCCGTCCGCGTTGAAGTCCCCCATGACGATGACGTCACCCTCACCTGGGTCGGACGCGAGTACGCTGGCGACCACGACTGTGAGGTTACCGATCTCGTTCTCGGCGTCGTCGGGCTTGGTGTGGATGCCCACGAGGGTGAAGTCGAAGCCGCCCGATCTGAACGACGCCACGTAGGGCTCCCTCTCGAAGACGTCGCCGGTGTCGTTGTACACGTACGCCGTGCCCTCCAGGTACTCCACGGTCCCCGTGTTCCAGTAGTAGGCGTAGGACTCCTTGCTCGTTGTCCTGCCGAGCCTCTCGCTCTCGATGTAGGCGTAGCTCGCGGCTTCGCCGTTGATGAGCCCGAGGTACGCGGGGGCGGTCTCGCCGCTGCTGTCCCGTATCTCCTGGACCAGCATGACGTCGAACTCCCTGGCCACGTCCACGAGGACCTCCATCACCTCGGGTTTGCTCCGCTTCGACTGACCGAAGACCTGGATGTTGAACGCCGCGACCTTGATGGTTTCTGATTCCGGGGTCGGTTCGGGTTCGCCGTTGGTCTCTTCGTCACCCCCGTTCCCTGGGTTGAGGATCGGGTCCAGGATGCCCTGCTGATACGAGAAGAAAGCAGCAACGAGCACGAAAGCGATGAACATGACTAGGGTGCTGCTCTTCTTGGCCAACTACTTCTTCTCCATCTGGTCCAGCTCCAGCTTCCTGAAGATGCTGCGCAGCTGCCGCCTCATACTGGTTCTGTCGGTGCTGAGCCCGACGTTGTCAGCGAAGTCTTGAGTGGTCCGGACGATCCTTGTCCGGCCGTGCTTCTCCCTCTTTATGAGGCCCATCCGCTCGAGCTGCTTGAGGTGCTTGTACGCCTGGCTGCCCCTAGCCTGAGCCACCTCCTTCTGCTCCACCGGCTGATAGTACGCGATGTAGGACAGGGTCCTCAGCGGCCCCGCCGTGAGGAGGGGCTTCATGCTGTACTTGCTCGCAGGCTTGGTATAGTCCGACTTGAGCTGAAGAACCACCTTCTCCTGGGGGAGCCGTTTGATCTCTAGGGCCGTGGGCTCAGCCTCGTAGATCTCGCTCAGCTTGTCCACCAGCCTGGAAGCCTCCAGCTCGTCCTCCAGCTTGAGCATGGCCACTATGTTGGTCAGGCTCATGGGTCGCCCCGCGGCGTACAGCAGGGCCTCTAGCTCCGCCAGCTTCGTGTCTTGGGCTACCAGGGTCTCTCCTCAGACATATGTTTTAGGTATGGTTCTTAAAAGCTTAGATACGCAGGCGCGGCGATGTCGGTGCGGTAGTGGAGCCTACCCTTGATGTTTCCGACGTCGGCGTAGACCTTCTCCCGCGCCTCCGAGACTGTTCCTCCTCTGCCTAGGAGGGCGACGGAGCGGCTCCCCGTGGTCTTAACGACGCCGTTGTCGTCGTAGACCGACGCGTAGTAGACCTCGGAGTGCCTCGTCTCACCCACCTCTATGATCTGGTCCCTCAACGGGTTGACGGGGTACCCCTCGGGGGTCAGGTAGACACACACCGTCGCCTCCTCGGCGAACCTGGTCTCGGGGAGCCTGCCCTCGACGACGCCGTAGCCGACCTCCGTCAGGGGCGTCTCCAGCAGCGCCAGCACGTTTATCGCCTCGGGGTCCCCGAAGCGGGCGTTGTACTCGATTAGGTAGACCCCGTTCTCGGTTTTCATGAAGCCGCCGTACAGCACACCCTGGTAGAGGCCCACGCTCCCGGACAAGGCTTCCACCGTCCTCTCCATGATCTCGATCCCCTCATCAACCACCTCCAGGGGCAGATCCGGCATCCCGTGGTCGGGGCAGCTGAAGCTTCCCATGCTCCCGGTGTTGGGCCCCCTGTCCCCGTCGTAGGCCCTCTTGAAGTCCCGGACCAGAGGCATGACCTCGACCCGTTTGCCGTCGGTGAACGCCTGCAGGGTGAACTCCCGTCCCTTCAGCTTCTCCTCGATGACCACCATCCCGTCCTGTTTCACACGCTCCAACGCGTAGCCCCTGGCCTCCTCCACGCTGTTCAGGTGGTCGCCAGTTACCTTGACGCCCTTGCCGCCGGTCAGCACGTCGGGCTTCACGGCAACCTCCTCGTGTTCCTTCAGGAAGGCGTCCACTTCTTCGGCGCTTCTGCATATCGCGAACTCGGGGTTCCCGGGGATGCCGTGCTCCTGGACCACCTGCCGGGTGTACGCCTTGCTCCACTCCAGCCTGGCCAGGGCCTTCCTCGCCCCAACCACGGGTACACCGAGCTCCCAGAGCCTGTCGGATACCCCCGAGGCGAGAGGGGCCTCGGGCCCCACGAAGGCCAGATCCACGTCCCTGAACCTCCCGTACTCAGCCGGATCGTCTGTGTCGAATACCTCGACCCTCCTGGAGAGGGCGGCTATCCCCGGGTTGAGACGGGACATGGCTGCGACCAGCTCCAGGTCTTCCTGGGCCAGCTTCTTGGCGATGGCGTGCTCACGGGCTCCATGGCCTACAACAAGGACCTTCATGGGCTTCACAACGGGGGAATATTCCTACACTCAGCATATAAGCTGGGGCCTTGCGGGTTTTAGGCGAAGAAAGAAAGTTTACTGGAACCTGAAAAGGCTAGACGTGCTTCCTCAGGGCCTCCAGGAACCCCTCCGCCTCGTCGACGGTGTTGTAGGCCCCCGGGGAGATGCGCAGCCCGCCGACGCGTGGGCTCACGTGGATGTCCTCCCGGGCGAGGGCTTCGCACACCTTCTTGTAGTCGGGTACCACGGCGTTGAGGTAGATGCGGCGCTCCTCCTCGACCGGGGTCTGCAGCTCCACCCCCATCTCGAGCAGACCGTCGATGATCTTGGTGTCCACGCGCTTGATCTGTCTCTCCACCTTGTCCAGACCGAACCTGAGCAGCAGCTTCATGCTGTTCTCGACGGCGACGTAGGGGCCCTCCGCCTGGCTGTAGATCTCGATGCGGGACAAGCCCTTCTTCGGTTTGAAGTCGTAGACGTCGAACCCGTCGGTTACGTTTCTCTGCTCCTGCTCGTCTGGGAGGGTCTGGCCGCCTACGTAGTCCGGCTGCAGCTCGTCCACGATCTCGTCCCTCATGTAGAAGAAACCGACGCTGTTGTTGTAGGGGCCGCCGTAGAGCCACTTGTAGCAGCTGGTCGCCAGGAAGTCCACGCCCTTGCCGCGGATGTCCCATCTGATTGCTCCGGCCGACTGGGTGCCGTCCACCACGAGGTATGCCCCGTGGTCGTGGGCGGCCTCGGCAAGCGCCTCTACGTCGTGGAGGAAGCCGTTGAACCAGCCTGCCTGGTCCACCATGACCGCGGCGGTGTCGTCGTCTATGGCCTTCATCCACTGCTCGGTCTCGACTACGCCGCCGCTGTGCCTTATGAACCTGGGCTCGACGCCCTTCTCCCTCTGCTTGTTGGCCACGGTGGCGCACATGGGGAAGCTCAGGTCGGTGAGGACCACGTTCTGGCCGCGCCTGAACGGGATCATGCCGAACGCGGTGTTCATGCCCGTGCTGGCGTTGGGCAGGAAGGCCACCTCGGTCTCCTTGGCCCCGAGTATCTCCGCGAACAGCCTCTTGCTGTTCCTCTTCCTCTCCCTGTACTTAGAAAGGCCCTCCCCCCAGTCTGCCTCGCCTCTCACGGTCTTGGCGTAGTCGCCCCAGTAAGCCTCCACCACCTTTATGGTGGACTCGGGGACCGCACCGATGACCGCGTTGTTGAAGTATATCTTGTCCTCGCACAGAGGGAAGGGCTCCATCTCCTTGATGCTCAATGTATTTACCTACAAACTATGGCGTCTACACTGATTTTATCCTTTTCAAACCAGAGAATATGGAACACGCATCCCTATCATTAATAACTTCTTCGAGTTAATCTTCCATGTTGGAAGGCGAAGACATTGGCGCGCAGACTCGAACTCGACGACCTCACCAAGTTCAACATGATCAGCAGCCCCGAGCTGAGCCCAGACTCCTCCAAGCTGGCGTTCGTGGTCACGAAGCCGCTGGACGACGAGTACCCCACCACGATATGGGTCATAGACAGCGGCAACGGCTACCCCATCAGGTATTACAGCGGGGGAAACCCGGCGGACCCCAGGTGGAGCCCCAACGGCCAGCAGATACTCTTCACATGCCGCCGCGAGATGGAGAAGGACGAGAAGGGTAAAGGGCTCTGGGTCACCCAGGTCTGGGGAGGGGAGCCGAGGCTCATAGCGAAGATCAGGGGAGGCATATCCCAGCCCACCTGGAACATGTACGGCACCAAGGTCTACTTCGTCTCGGAGGTCGGCGAGGAGGACCCGGAGGTCAGGGTCATCGACAGGATACCCATCTGGTTCAACGCCGAGGGGTGGACCTACTACAGGACGAAGCAGCTCCACGTCGTGGACGTCAACAGCGGCATAGTCACACAGCTCACAGACGGCGACGAGAGCGTCCAGTGCTACGCGCCTGGGAACCTCGGCGGTAAGGTAGCTTACGCCGTTTCAGCGAGCCAGCTCAGGCCAAGCGAGTCAGACCTCTACGTCTACGACATCGCCACCGGTAAACATGAGCTGGTCCTCGGCGGCTACTCCATCTCGGCCATATGCTGGTCGGTGGACGACAGCCAGATAGCGTTTCTGGGGCACGACGGGAGCCACGGGTACCCGACCCACTGGGGGGTGCATGTCCTCTCGCTGAAGAAAAGCGAGGTCACCAGCCTCACGGAGAGCCTGGACCGTGGGTGCAGCCGCCGCCACTACTACGACCTGCGCAGCCCCCACACGGGTATGCCGGCCCCGGTCTGGGAGGGCCCCATGATCTACTTCCCTGTCTCCGACAGCAGCAGGTTCGGCGTCTACAGGGTCCAGGTGGAGCAGGGCCACATCGACCCCGTGGTCTCCGGGGACTTCAGCGTTGAGGAGTTCAGCGTCAGAAAGGGGAAGGTGGCGTACACACGCGTGAAGACCGACAGGCCCACGGAGATGTGGATCCACGACGAGAAGGAGGCGTGCCTCACGCGTTTCAACGACCACATCCTGGCCAACGTCGAGCTCAGCAAGGCGGAGCGCTTCGAGTTCACCCAGAAGGACGACACCGTCGTCGAGGGGTGGGTGCTGAAGCCTTACGGATGGAAGAAGGGCAGGAAGTACCCCGCCATACTGGACATCCACGGAGGCCCCCGCAGCAAGTTCGGTGACTCCATGATGTTCGAGCACCAGCTCTACGCCGCCGAAGGCTACGCGGTCCTATACATCAACATAAGGGGCAGCGACGGCTACGATCAGCGGTTCTGCGACATCCGAGGCGAGTGGGGCATATGGGACTACGAGGACCTCAAGAAGGGCGTAGAGCACGCCCTCAAGGAGTTCCCCTGGATCGACAAGGACCGTCTCGGCGTAACCGGCCTCAGCTACGGCGGCTATATGACAAACTGGGTCATCACCCACACGGACATGTTCAAGGCCGCGATAAGCCAGAACGGGATAAGCAGCTGGACTGCTTTCTTCGGCACCAGCGACATCGGGTTCCACTTCGCGCCGGAGCAGATAGGCGGAAGCCCGTGGAGCAACCTCGACGTCTACGTGGACAAGTCTCCCATCACCTACGCGGCGGACGTTAACACGCCCGTGCTGTTCGTCCACAGCTGGAACGACTACAGGTGCTGGGTGGACCAGAGCATAGAGTTCTACACGGCCCTCAAGCATCTGGGCAAGGAGACTCGGCTAGCCATGTTCATGGAGGGAAGCCACGTCTTCAGGAGCAACGCCCGGCCAAGCATACGGAAGAGGCGGCTCCAGATCATGCTGGACTGGTTCGACCAGTACCTCAAGGCTTAGACTCTTTCTTCTCGGCTTTCTTCCTCCTCTTCTTGAAGCTCCCTCAGCTTCAGGATGTCGGGGTGAAGCCACTCCCTCTCCATCGTCATGTCGGTGTAGTAGTCTAGGCTAGACCTCGTGGGTCCATAAACCGGCGCCTCTGCGAGTGGGCCGTCTATCTTGAACTCCCCGAACCTCTCGGAGGGCGTAGGCTTCACGGAGGGGTCAGGGTAGGTGCCTTTCTGGTACCCCGCCTTCTCCCCTCTGAACGCTATCCAGGTGGCGGGCACGCCGATGAAGGCCGTGACGACCATCAACGCGAACCTGAAGAGGCCGTTGAAGGCGGGCGAGAAGATTATGATAAGCATCACCGCCGTGAACGCGGCGGCCACGGCTCTGCCCCCGATGTCCCTGTCGGGGACGAACCTGGAAGCGCTATCGTAGCCGGGGCACCAGCCCATGTACCTCAGGGTCAATTTTCGCAGGTTCACAGTTTGTTGATCTCCTTCATATTCTTCCCGGAGTACCTTCACCGAACTCTATGCATATGTGGTAATAGCCTCCGTCAAGCCTGATCTTGAAGGTGTATGCCTCGATCTCTTTCTTGTACTCGCCCCCGAGGAAACCTAATAGTTCCCTCCCCTCCTCGTTGGTCATCCTCAAGGCCAACCTCAGATCGCTGATCTAAGTGCCCGAGTTGGTGACCCAGACATCGGGTTCGGGAGCCCGATCTGCCTCCTTGATGGCTTCGGCGAGTATGGGGTGATTCGATAGTTCACTCTCCTCAAGGGATACGTACTCTTGTGGGGGCTCCGGTTCGGCGATCTTTTCAGCCATGATCCAGGACGGTGGATAGGTGGGCTTGAGCAGCAGTAAGATCTGCGAGGCCACGAATAGGGAGGCGACCACTATAGGCGTGAAGGCCTTGATGAGTTTCTTGGTCGAATACGCTTTGTTGGCGGTGAAAAGGTCAGCTGATCCGGTTCCCGGGCACCAGCCGAAGTATTTTAGAGTTATTTTTTTTGCATTCATTATGTTAACCCCAGAGTAGCTCTAGAGAAGATGATGTGTGCAAGTTTACGTTCTTAGGGTCCAACATCGCCTGTGTAACCTCTTGGGTACCTCATAAATTGAACTTTGTACGAGAGATTCTCCATCGAAGGATAGTGTTGTTGGGCAAAGATTTCCTCGGCGTCGATCCTCAGCACCCATATCCATTCATGGCCGTATAGCTTGCCTATGAAGAGGCCCTCCTGTATGTTCAGATAGTCCTCGAAGCCCGATTGTGCGTTCTTAATCCTCGTTATCTTGTAGTTTATTCCTCTTGGACGACCCATGACATCGAAGTCGCCGAATCTCGTGCCAAAAATGTTCTTGCCTGGCCTAGTCGGTTCGCCCCATATCTTTTCGTAGGTCTCCTCTAAGGTCTGGTTCAGCAGGAACCTCGCCATGCCCACGATGACGTTTGGAGTCCGGACATGCTCCTTCATGTAACTGTAGACCTCATCATGGGTCTCGAATAATAGATCCTCGACCTCAACGTCCGTGTCGCTGGCAAATTCGGAATTGTTCAGTTTTTCATTGAAGGTAACCTTCTCACGAACTTCGTATTGCTCTCCCCACAGCCTTGAGTAATCATAGCTCTCGTTGAACTCGTGATCGTAGAGCACCTGTCTGCTTGTCCCTTTGCCGATATATATCCTGAGGGGACCCTCCGGTACAGGGACATAATAATAGTTGTATAAGGCATAAATTGAGAGACTAAAGCCTATGAATATAGAAACTGTAACTACAAGAAGCTTCGGCGTTAGAGGGATGTCTCTGTTGGGTATAAACTTCGCTGCGGACCGTATACCCGGGCACCAGCCCATGTATCTAAGGGTTAACGCTCTGAGTTTCATCACACGCCTCCTGTGAATGTTCTCGGCTGTAGGAAGGTTGCCTTGATCTTCAGGGCTGTTACGATTAGGATGACCGATAGGGTGAACCATGTTAATATCCTGTTATCTATGGGGAGCGCTGCGGCATCTTTGGAGAAGTCGAGGAGTATCGGTGAACCCGTGTCGAAGAGACTGACTTCTTGGGTTCGGGTCTCGTCCTCGAATTCTCCCTTCAGGGTCCATGTATCGTTATAGTTGGTGACGTAATGGTAGGGCTCGTATAACCCGTAGTGTGAGCAGTAGGTTAGGTTGAAGACCGCTGAACCGTTCTCATCGCTCACCCCACTCCAGATAACATTGCCGTCAAGGTCCGAGAGAGACAGCGTGGCGCCGGGTATCATCCGCTCCTCGCCACGTACAGCTATCTCGTAGACCTGTGTCAAAGCGAAGCTACTGTACGGGTTATAGTTACTGAAAATACCCTTAACCCAAGTTACATCCCCTGTCACCGTTGCTTCAACTTCACTAATGTCTGCATCTGCTACGTAAACGCGTTCAAAGACAAGGTCACAATACCCGTCGATGCTGAGGGACTCGATCCGAGAATCAGATATCTCTGCACACTGATGCATTGAATCACCCGATAGGGTTCTGAATAGCTCAACGTATGGTTGATGAGCTGCTGTTCTGAAACTGTAGATATTGGAGTTCCTGATGGTTGCGCTGGAGTTGCCGCCTATCGATAATATCCAGAGGGTTGCATCGTCTACATGTACCTCAGACAAGAGAACCTGAAGCATCAACAGTTCACTGTCCGTAACATTGAACACACTGTAGAACCCTGTCAGGTAGACTGGGTTTACTACTTCGCTGTTGATTAGCGTGAGGTTCATTACGCGTCCATCGATATGCATGGCGTCGTAAGAGTTCCAGTGCTCCCGGTACCCGATGGCGTCATCAAGGATGCATTGTGAGCTATTTACTACACGAATCTCTAGGAGTTCAATTACCGTGTTTTCGCACATCACGTCCGGTGTGTCAGCTTTCACCGGGTTTACCCACCTCGACCTCCACCTCTGGTCCTGTCTCAACCTTTTCACCGTCGAGTTTTTTATCCGTAGACTGGAGGTTCTGTCGGCATCTATTTCGTGGATATACGAGTTATCAGCATGTAGCTGAGAGTTATCGTCGAAGCCGAGGGTGCAGTTCGCCAAGATCACGTTATCTAAGAGGCAGGTGCTTGACCCCATGAAACCGATACTGCATCGACGATCAAAGGGGACGAAGGTCGAATCATACGCCTCCAACGTGGAGCTGTCATTGAACACCACTCCGGCGAACTCGTGGAAGATGTCCTCGTACCTGTAACCCGAGTAATAGGGCACGATTAAGATGCAGTTCCTGAAGACGAGCTTCGAGTTATCCTTCAACAGCAACAGGTTAGAGATCAGTACCGTCTGGTCCTCAAAGGATAGAGTCTCGTCTCCTTCGAGCACGGTCTGTTCAGATATGACGGTGTCAGGTTCTCCGACAACGACTCCTTTGAGTGGCTCTGATGTCAGAGGGATGGTTTCATAGACTTCACCCCAAGTGTCTGGAGTCGATGAAACTGGGATCAACGGGGGTGGCACAATGAGCATGCTATACGCCAAGATCGAGCCAAAAATGATCATGGTAAGTAGATAGTTCCGCCAGCCAACGAGAAAACCGTCCAAGATATTGAGTGCATTCGATCGCTGTGGAGGGACTTCGCCGGGCGTCATGGGGCACCAGTCGAATAATCTTTGGAAAAAATCTCTTAGATTCATCTATATCCCCGGGATGAGTGACTCGAATATCCTCTGTGCGAGCTTGGAGGGGGGTAGCCGTTTCTCGGGTTCGCTTAGCGTTATCTCTCTCTCCTCAGCTTCCATGACGAGTCTTTGCCTACAGTTGGAGACGAGGCTACAGAGGCTGCAGTCGGGCTGCTGGTAGTGCCAGGTCTGAACCCCGTTCCTCGCCGAGAACGTTATGATGACCCGCTGCTGGGTCTGGGGACTGTAGCCGAGCAAGATGCCTTTCGCCGAGTCAACGTATCTCGCCTCTATCATGTTGGACTCGGCGGCGTGGATGAGGGCGCTCTCCACCTTACCCAGCATGACGCCCTCCGCGTCGTATACCGCCTGCCGGGTGACGCCGAGTCTCCGCCCCGTCTCGGCCTTGCTCAATCCCTTGAGCCGGAGGCTCCATATCTCAAGCTGTCTGTCTGTTAGGTAGGCTGATGGAAGCATCTAATTAACCAACACAGTATGTAAAGTATATAACCTTTACGGAACATGTGAACGCCTAAAAACAACCACGCAAGCAATACGTCATGGCCACCAAGGGCGCCTATTGCCTCTGCATAAAAGTCCAAGAGGACACGGCCGTCGAGGTGGGCGCCCTCGGCAACCAGACTTTCCCCAAGGGCGAATATGTTTACGTAGGCTCAGCCCTCAACAACCTGGAGCCCCGCATAAAGAGACACATGCTCACAAGCACAGGAGACCACAAGGTCACCCACTGGCATATAGACTACCTCCTGAGGGGGCCAGCCGTCACCATTCAGGAGATATACGTCATAGAGACAGGCGACAAGCTGGAGTGCAGCATAGCGGAGAAAGTAGCGGAGAAGGGCCAGCCAATCAGAGGATTCGGCTGCAGCGACTGCAGATGCGTCAGCCACCTGTACAGGGTAGAAGAATTCGGGTTCCTCGAAAAAATAGGGATGAGGAAGCTCAGAGGCTGTCCTCGACTTCCTTGATCAGCGGGATCGCTAGCTCGGAGAAGGTGACGCCAGCGCCCCAGGCCATCAGCGCGGCGGCCTGGATCTCCTTCTTGGATACCCCTGCCTTGAACGCCTCCCCTACGAAGTGGCTGAGCGCCACGGGGTCACGCGTCACGCTGTAGATGCCTATCCTGATGAGGAGCATCGTCTTCTGGTCCAGGGCGCCTTCGACGTTGATCTCCTTGCTCATGTTCATCCATGCGTCGGCGACGCCGGGGGTCTCCTCGCTGAATACCTGCCAAACGTTCTTAGTCGTCATGGTTGTTTCCTTTTCACCGGAAGAACGATTTTAAGTCTTCGCAGAGAATTAAACAAAAAGCGAAAGATTATTCAATTATTTTAGGATTGTCGTAAAGTAGATTAGTAGGGTAGGCTCTAGTTTACCAGACGATATCCGAAGCGCTTAGGAGGAGACGAGAATAGGGAACGAGTTCGTCCGCGACGTCGACACCATCATAGACATGATGAAGGATAAGCTCGACGACGAGGAATACGAGAAGATGCTCCGTCTACGAGACGACCTCGACGAGATGAACAACAGGAACGTCGTCAAGATCAACCACAGCACCATGGAGCTCGTCGCCGCCATGTACCTCGTCCAAGACGGCTTCGACGTCGAGATAGAGTACAACCTCAACGATGTCAGCACAGACCTCTACGCCCAGAAGGGGTACGGTAGCCTCATAGTGGAGGTGGAGACCGGGTTCGTGCCCCCCGACCACGCCCTAGACCCCATGAACTACCTGAAGGCACGAGTATCGAGCAAGATAACCAGGTACAGCAGCTACGCCAACAAGTTCGTCCTGGCAAGCCCACCCCACTACATAATGCAGATACCCGGGAGCCTCACCAAGCCCCCCCGGTTCAGGACCGAGGAAGAGGTGGCTCACCTCAAGAAGCTCTGCGACATGTACTACACCAACCCGCCGGTAACCCTGGAGGAGATAAGGAACGCCCGCCTCCACAGCATCTACGTCGTGGACGTGGAGAAGGTCCGCGTCAAGGAGTGGGACATCCACGATTACATGGGCAAGGCGGCCATGTGGAAGGTGTAGGAAGGTTTAAGAAAAGGAGCCCGGGCAATAGGAGGAGTGCCTTAAATGGAAGTGTCCAGCGGCTTACTCTTCGTCGGCGTCGCGCTCACCCTCCTGGGAGCCTTACTGGTCTACCTGAGCCTCAGAGCGGGACCCGGGGAGTTGGACGCCAAGGCGGCGGGCGTAATCTTCATAGGGCCCATCCCCATCATAGTGGGGGGTAACCGGAAATGGATAATAGCGGCCCTCGGGGTAACGGCGATAATAATGCTGTACATGATCTCGAAACAGATAAGGCCCGACCTCATCGGATGGTAAACAAGGTAAATGACTAGGAAATGCGCCGTGTGCGGCGGAGGGGACGCTGACATCCTCTGCGGCACATGCTACAGGTTCGTATGCGAGAAATGCTACAACGTCGACGCCGACGCCTGCATAAAGTGCGCCTGTATACCCAAGGCGAGACGTGAATTGAGGATCAATCCCTCCCTATTGGTGGCCGGCTTCGGGTTGATCATGCTCGGGCTGGTGGTCGTGGCCTGGGCGATGACGCCTTCAACGGCTTCGTTCGTCTTCTTCCCCTTCTTCTTCGCCGGCACGGGGAGGACGGCCGCCTTCATCATGAGCATGGTCTTCTTCGTTTTGTTCACGTTGTCGACGCTGCTGCCCGTCTACCTCACTCTAAGGCGCGGCGGCTACACGGGCTGGGACGAGGAAATATACACCATCCAGGACGGCACCCCGCTGGGAAACTTCTCCGAGACCATCGAGTACATGATAACCACGGAGATACCGCGGGGGCTAAAGGGAAGCATCTACATAGAGGAAGACGACGACAGGCTCAGGCTCCTCAGCAACAGGGACAACGGCTTCGTGAGGGTCTACGACATCCCGTCGAACTGCCTGGTGGACGACGTTGAGTCAGACTACGAGGGCAGCTACCTCCTGGTCAAGGTGAGACTCAGGAAGACCCACTAGCAACAATTATAACCCGTCGCACACTCCCTTTCACGATCCCGTTTGCCGAAGATCATTCGACTAGGAGAGTACGCCGAAGCCCTGGAGGGGGTGTCCCTCATCGTCGGCGAGGGCCTCTGCAGCAACATATACGTCGTCGGCAGGGAGAAGGCGACGGTCATCGACACCGGCGTCGGCAACATCCTGAACCCTGTCTGGCCCCAGCTGGACGAGCTGGGGGTCGAGCCCTCCAACGTCGACAAGGTTGTGCTAACCCACGCCCACCACGACCACGCCATGGGTGCCTTCCTCATACTGGAGCGGGCGGACCCCGAGGTCTACGTCCACGAGGAGGACACCAGGTACATCGCCTCACGCCTCGGCGACAACCTGGTCAAGGTCCGGGAAGGAGACGTAATCGAGACGGAGCTGTGGCCCCTCAACGTCTACTGGACCCCGGGCCACACGTCGGGCAGCATGAGCCTCTACAACCCCAAGCACAGGATACTCTTCAGCGGCGACACCGTGTTCCCGGACGGACACTACGGGAGATACGACGGCGAGAGCGGCAGCCACGAGGCGACGGTGGAGTCGCTGAGGAAGCTGGACGAGCTTGACGTTGAGTTCCTGCTCTCAGGGCACGGTTCACCCGTGCTTGAGGACGGGAACAGGCACATCGACATGGCCCTCCGCAGCGCCACGCGATGGGGTTGACAAGCGATCCATACACATTGTCAAGGACTATGATAACCTGCATAGCACACTCGTAGCCGCGCGAAACATCTTAAGCAACCACAGCACCTATTTCTGCGATTAAATTTGGTCGAGAAGAACCTGGACTTCAGGAGCGACACGGTCACGTGGCCGACCCCCGAGATGAGGGAGGCGTCCTACAAGGCGAAGCTGGGGGACGACGTCTACGGGGACGACCCCACCGTCAACGAGCTGGAGGCCATCGGAGCCGAGATCTTCGGCAAGGAGGCGGGTCTCTTCGTCACGAGCGGAACCCAGGGCAACGCCGTCTCCGTCCTCGCCCACACCCAGAGGGGCGACGAGATAATACTCGAGCAGAGGAGCCACATCTACGTGAACGAGGTGGGCGGCCTCGCTGTCATGGGGTCGCTCATGGCCCGCACCATAAAGGGCGAGAGGGGCTGGATGCGCCCCGACGACATCAGGGCGGCCATCAGGGCCGACAACATCCACTACCCCCGGACGAGCCTAGTCTGCGTGGAGAACACCCACAACTCGGCTGGCGGCATAGCGCTCACACCCGAGCAGATGAAGAGCAACTGGGACGTAGCCAAGGAGCACGACCTTGGGCTACACCTGGACGGAGCCCGGATATTCAACGCGGCGGTGGCCCTGGGCGTCGACGTGAAGACGCTTGCCCAGTACGCCGACACCATCCAGATATGCCTTAGCAAGGGCCTCTCAGCCCCCGTGGGCTCGATAGTGGTGGGCTCCCAGGGCCTCGTTGACAGGGCCCGCAAGTACAGGAAGATGCTCGGCGGCGGCATGAGGCAGGCCGGGATCATAGCCGCGCCCGGCATAATAGCCCTCACCAAGATGGTGGACAGGCTGGCCGACGACCACAGGAACGCCAAGACCCTGGCGGAGGGCCTGGAGAGGCTGGGCATCAAGGTGCTCAACGACGTGCAGACCAACATGGTGTACGTCGACTTCAGCCCCATAGGCTGGACCGCCGAGGACTGGAACGAGGCGTGCGTCAAGATCGGCTGGAAGAGCCGCGGCAGGGGCACCACCACGAGGCTGGTCACCCACTACGGCATCGAGGAGGAGGACATCAAGTCCTTCCTAGATGGAATGGGCAAGCTGATAGGGTAGCCCCCAACCCTTTTTTAGCTAATCCACATCATCTATTGTCCATGGTCGTCATACCCGTAGATGAACTCAAGGAGCTAGGCGTAAAGATATTCAAGGCCCAGGGCGCCTCCGAGGAGCGCGCCCGGTTCCTCGTCGGGACCATCGTGGAGGCGAACCTCACAGGACACGACAGCCACGGCGTCCATTATTATGTCAGGTACAGTGAACACATCGATGAGGGCTACATCAGGGTGGATGAGGAGCCCGTGATCGTCAAGGAGTCCCCATCCTCGGCCCTCATCGACGGCGGGTGGACGTTCGGCCAGGTGACCGCGTTGAAGGTCGCGGAGACTGCAGTGGAGAAGGCGAAGGAGCACATGGTCGCCGGCGTCGGCGCCTACAACTGCAACCACATAGGCCGCATAGGGTACTACACGGACTGGGCGGCCAAGCACGACATCATAGCCACGTTCTACGTGAACGTGGGGAACATGATCGTGTCGGTTCACAACGGGCTGGGCAGGGCCTTCGGGACGAACCCCTTCAGCGTCTCGGTCCCCACCGGCTCCGATACCCCGTTCCTCGTCGACTACGCGACAAGCGTCGTGGCCGCTGGGAAGATAACTGTCGCCAGAGCTAAGAAGGCCAAGATACCGCGGCACTGGACGAGGGATAAGTATGGCCGAGTCACGGATGATCCTAACGCGATGTCCGACGGTGGCTGGATGCTGCCCTTCGGGGGGTACAAGGGTCAGGGGCTCCAGATGGCCTCTGAGCTGCTGGGAGCCGTGTTGACCGGCTCCAGGACGGGTCTCTCGGGGATAACTGTTCCTCCGTCGCCCAACGGCATCTTCATGCTCGCCGTGAACCCGGAGGGATTCGTCGGGCTGGACGAGTTTAAGAGGAGCACCGCGGAGCTGCTGGGTAAGGTCAAGAGCCTCCCCGCCGTCGCCGGTGAACGGGTGCTGGTCCCCGGCGAGCCCGAGAAGGAGTCCAAGGAGCGGCGTCTCAGGGAGGGCATACCCGTACCGGAGTCGACTTGGGGCGAGATCAAGGCTCTCTGCGGCCGTCTGGGCGTCGAGGTAAAGTAATTAACGTTCACCCCTCTTCAAGGATCAACATGACCGTCGGCTTCCCCGTTGAAGAGGTGAGGGAGGGAAAGGCGAGGATACTCGTCCCCACCCTGGACGAGTCCACGGGGGAGCCTGAGCAGCGCCTGAGAAGCATGGCCCCCGTGTTCTACAACCCCGTCATGAAGCCTAACCGGGACACCGCGGTTCTGGTGCTCCGCGCCCACCAGAGACGCCTCGGACGCGGCGTCACCGCGTGCGAGCCCATGGCTGGGAGCGGCGTCAGGGGGATCAGGCTCGCCCTCGAGGTCGACGAGGTCGAGAGAGTCGTGATGGGGGACCTGAGCCCCAGCGCCGTCAGCCTTGGGGAGCTCAACGCGGAAAGGAACGGCGTGTCGAAGAGGGTTAGCGTCCGGCTCCTCGACGCCAACCTCCTCCTGTCCCTCCACTGCTACCCTGGGGGGAGGTTCGACTACGTCGACGTGGACCCCTACGGGTCACCCGCCCCATTCATCGACACCGCAGTACGTTCAGTGAACAACTACGGCGTCCTCGCCCTCACCGCGACCGACATGGCCCCGCTGTGCGGGGTGAACCCCGGGGCGTGCATGAGGAAGTACGGGGGGAGGCCGCTTGCAGGCGAGTTCTGCCACGAGACGGCGCTGCGGCTGCTGACGGGGGCGCTCGTCAGGCAGGCGGCGGTGCACGAGAGGGCGGCGACGCCTCTCTTCTCCTACTACTCGGACCACTATGTCCGAGTCTACGGCAGGCTCGACAAGGGGAAGCGACGCGCCGACAGCCTGCTCGCGCAGATGGGGTACATCAAGTACTGTCCAAGGTGCCTCCACAGGACGGCTTCAAGGGACAACAAGGCGGAGAGTTGCGAGTCATGTGGCTCCGAGACGAGGGTCGCGGGGCCGCTGTGGCTGGGGGAGCAGGCCGACCCCGGATACCTGTCGCGGATGCTGGAGGACTCCGAAGCCCTGGACTACATGGTGGGCGCGAAGGCTGTGACGCTCATACAGATGGTGAGGGACGAGCACGGGTACCCGCCGTGGTTCTATGACATAGACACGGTCTGCTCACAGCTGGGGGTGAGATCCATGGCGACCGAAGAGGCGTTGACGAGGATCGGTGAAGCCGGCTTCAGGGTGGCCAGGACCCATTACGGGGACAGAGCAATAAAAACGGACGCGTCCATCGATGAGCTGAAAAAAGTGTTGGGTGGCTAGTCCACCTTGTTGAAGCTCTTCGCGGGGGCGTTGCAGATGGGGCACCTGTCAGGCGGGGACCCCTCCACGGTGTTGCCGCACACCTTGCAGACGTAGTAGTCCACGTGGGGCGTGTCCTGGTTCTTCTTCAGGCTCTCGGCGGCCTTCTCGTAGAGCCCTGCGTGTATCTTCTCGACCTCGTTGGCGATGTTGAAGCTCCAAGACGCCATGTTCTCCCCTTCCTCGGCGGCTACCTTGAGGAACTCGGGGTACATCTGCTTGAACTCGTATGTCTCGCCGTTGATGGCTTCCTCGAGGTTCTCGGCCGTGGACTTTATGCCGCCCATGATCCTCAGGTGGTTGTGGGCGTGCACCGTCTCGGCGGCGGCGGCAGCCCTGAACAGCTTACCTATCTGCGGGTATCCTTCCTCGTCCGCCTTCTTGGCGAAGGCCAGGTACTTGCGGTTAGCCTCGCTCTCGCCGGCGAACGCTGCTTTCAGGTTCTCTTTCGATTTGCTCATATTAATCACAGAACACTGAATTGATGGGAACGGCTTTTTATAAATTAATAACTAACGGGTCAATCTGGACTCTGCTTTTTCATTGGGCTCACAGCAAACATAGGTACAATTGATTTTACTGGGTTTCCGGGCAACCTTCATTAACGCCCACAATATATTGCCCGTGGATATGCCGAACAGGTGGATACACGCGCGCAAGAACGATCACTACCATCGACGCGCCAAGGAGGAGGGCTACAGGAGCCGTGCCTCATACAAGCTCAAGCAGATACAGAACAAGTTCGGCATCTTCGACGAAGCCAGTTATGTGCTGGACCTCGGCGCAGCCCCCGGCGGCTGGCTCCAGGTCGCCGCCGAGTTCATCCCGGAGGACGGGCTGGTCGTCGGCGTGGACCTGAAAGAGATCAAGCCCCTCTGGGAGCCCAACGTTGTCACCATAGTAGGGGACGTCAGGGACCCCGCGGTCCAGGAGGAGGTTCTCGGGTGCTTCGACGGCAAGGCAGACGTGGTTCTGAGCGACATGGCGCCCGACGTAATGGGCGAGTGGGACGTGGACCAGTACAGGCAGATCCACCTGGCCCGGATCGCGCTCCGCATCGCGGACAGGCTTCTGAAGCCTGACGGCTGGTTCGTCGTCAAGATCTTCCAGGGCGGCGAGCACCAGAGGTACATCGGGGAGGTCAAGGCCATGTTCAAGTACGTGAAGAACTTCAAGCCCCGCGCGTCGCGTAAGCAGAGCGCCGAGCGTTACATCGTCGCCAAGGGGCTGAAGCCCGGCAGAAAGCTGCCGCGTGAACAGGGGGGCCTGGACGAGGAGGAGGACGAGGGGCCCCTACCAGGAGACCAGCTCTTTCAGGACCCTGGCTATTAACGCGTTGCTCTGTATCACCGGCTTACCGGTGGCCTCGACTATTTTCTCTTTAAGCCAGCCGGGGAACCCGAAGCAGTTCAGGAATATCAGGTCCAGATCCTGCTCCTTGAGCCGTTTTAGCAGGCCCTCGACGTCGTCGGCCTCGTAGGGCGAGACCGAGTCGGCGTACACCTCGACGCCGGGCCTCCCGAACTCCCTCTCCGCGTAAGCTATCTGCTCGGCTGTGGGGAAGACCACCCCGAGCCTGCCCTCCTTGAGGGCCCCCTCGACGACGCCTCTCAGTACCTCGCTGGGGGTCACGACGAGGCCCTTGCTCTTGAACTGGGGGAACCTGCCCGTGCACATGACCACCGTCAGCCTCACTCCCTGGCCCTCGATCCTGTCTAGCTGCCTCTGCATCAGAGGCACCACGTACTTCTTGGTGATCTTGATCTCGGCGCCGTCCCTCATCCTGCTGACGAGTATGTAGTGCTCCGGGTTCAGGTCGATCTTCTCGACGTCCTCAAGGGTGTGGTCGTCCAGGGCGCCCGCCTCGACGATCTCGTAGCCCTCGCCCAGTATCTCCATCAAGCCGGGGATGATGTCGCCCCTGGGGCTCTGGCCGATGGTGAGCATGCCTATCTTCTTCATGGCTTGAAAACCGCTCCCAAGCCGTATATGGTTTGCCAAGAAAATGGGGGGTCAGTGTTTGTGCTCTTGTTTCTTGTGCTCCTCTTTGTGCTTCTCTAAGGCTTCCTTGGTGTCGAAGGACTCGCCGCACTTGGGGCACGTGAACCTTTTCGGGTCCATCGTATCGCCATTACATCATGTGGAACCGTGGATAATATACGATACTCAAGGAGTGGAAGACCAGCTGATTCTTTGGTTGTCCACGATCTCCCCCGTGTTTGGGCATATATAGATCTCTTGTAGCGAACCACTCCACGCTGTTTTCTTGTTCAAGTATATGTGAACCGCCCAAAGATACCTTTCTACAGGCGTTCTGTCAAACAGGTGATCGATAAACCTGATCTCTGCCTCGATCTCATGATCGCTGAAGAGCATTGTCTCGTTTAACGCTATGTCTATCGCTTCCTCCTTTGTGATTGTGAAGGGCATGAGGTTGTCGTCGGAGGGAACCCCCTCCGATCTCTTCAAGTATCCTTGCTCATCGAACCAGAAGCATATCTGCCTCGTTACATCATAGCCTGCCACGCGTATCCAGTATTTATACGAGACTCGGGTCCACCACTCTTCGGGCTCCCGGTGGTTATACTCGACGTTTCCCAGAGTAAACCATGAATCGAAGTACTCGTCTCCGACGGCTTCCCTGAGAATCACTTCCCCCTGCTTATACGGGTTGGGAAGTTCATCCAACCAAAGTGTCTCAACCCTAATCACTCGCTGCAGATGATCGTTTTCACAGGAATAATAGTCGAACGCCTGTCCCGTCACGAAGACCCTGTCTGCCTCAAGAATCGATTCTACGGTATACCCAGATAGCTCCCCATAGGTAACCTCACTGATTACTGGGCTTGCCTCATTGTTCAACAACAGAATCCTGTTAGGTGAATAAGGTGCAGCGTCAGAGACCTCAACGAATAATCCTTCTCCACCCAAACCGATCTCGTGAAGGTTTTCTCTGACGGGAAGCCCCGACGCCGCAGCAAAGAACTCGGTCTTACTGTCTGTTTCGTCTAGTGAGCCTTCCCAAACGTAGTTCACGTTCGACTCGTTCCCATGAACTCTCAGGGAGAAGCCGTTGATCTCATCGTTCTTTATCCTCCAGAACGTTTCCTCGGGTATCCTGAAGTCAACATCTAACTCATCGAAGGATATGGTTCCATTTCCCGTGTCGAACTGCAGCGCCAGACGGTGATCGAAGCTCATCCAAAACTCGCCAAGGCTATTGTGGAACACGAACTCGACTCCCTTAGGCGAGATGAAGCCAACATCGTCTTTCAGGCACGGAACCATCTCCCCGGGTTTCCAGTCTCCGTCCACCCAGTAAATGTGCCTCAGCGTAACGTCGGAGATGTAGTTGCAGCCCTCAAAAAACACTCTTACTGTCATGTTCTTCCAGAACCCAGGTTGGGGTGGCACGAATTCGTGTCTCTGTTCCCGCGTCTCTACTGCAGGGAGAATGCCTTGCCTTTCCAGAATCTCCGCTCCGGCTACGGCGACCATGATCAGTATCAGGGCGTAGAAGACGTAGGAACCATGATTACTGGTTGACACACACCGATCTCCCGCCGAGTGTTATTAAAAACTATAATTTAGAACAGTTACATGAACCGTCTGCGCAGCGCCTCCCTCTCAGACTCCACGATGCGCTCGAAGAAGGCGTCTCCCTCGTCCCCGGTCTCGGCGAGGATGTCCCACGCCTCGGTGGGGTCCACGTACTTCGCCGACACGACTATGGCCGCCCTCCTGCCGTACATGGAGACCAGCTTAGAGGCGTCAACGCCCCTCCGCCACCACCTGGGCGGCTCCTTCTTGCTCCTCTTCGTGGTGGCCTGGAGCTCGGCGACCTCCTCCATGGTCCTGTCGAAGACACCTATCTCGGTGGAGCCGCATATGGGGCACTCTATCTTCTCAGGGTAGTCCTTCGCCTGCCGCTCCTCCAGCCAGTCCCGCTTCCCGAGGCAGGCCAGCACCCTGGTCTCGTTGTAGATCCGGGCCTTGGCTGACTCCATTATTATCCTGGTCAGCTTCTCGGGGGGCACTATGTCGGTCTTCATGGTGATGCTGTCTACGCCGAGCTTGCCGAGGGGGCTCACCTCGCCCCCGGTGTCCAGCACCGTTACCTCGATGTCTCCGTCGGCCATCCGCCGCAGCAGCCCCATGGTCGCCTCGACGTCCAGGTCCTGCCTGAGGGTGTCCTTCATGGCCTCCTCGAATATTATGGTGCCCTCGAAGCTCTTCATGAGACGCCCCAGGGTGATGTTGCTGAAGTTGGCGAACTTGCTCAGCGCCCCCGCCTTCCTGGCGACGTTGATGAGCCTCTTCTTGAAGAGCCCCGTCTTGGTGACGGCCTGCCTGACCACGGCCTCCATGTCGCCGTCGGCGAGGCTCGTGAGCAGTCGGGCGACGTATCGGGCGTCAACGCTGCCCACGGTCTGGGTTATCACCATGTAGGTGTCCTGCTGGACGCCGACGGGGTAACCGGTGTCCTCGCTGATGACGTGTCCCACGATCCTTGCCAGCGTCCTGTTGGCGAGGCTGCCGAAGTTGGCGTGGATGATGACGTTGTCCTCCCAATCCTCCAGGACCACTCGCTTATGGGTGGGCACGGCGTATCCCTGGCGGTGATGGCTCACGAGCTCCGAGATGGCCCTCTTAATGGTGACTATGTTGGCGGGGTACCGGAGGTGGAGCTCGCCGGCGATCTCGTCCACGCCCATGCCTTCGCCGAGGCTGTCCTCGACGAACGCCTTTATCTCCCCGACCTCCAGGGCGACCTCCCGGGGCACGGGTATCTGCTCGCCCACCCAGCTGGGGATGGCTCCAATGGGGTCGTCCTCGCCGCGGACGTAGATCTTGTCGTTGTGGATGTTGAGTATCTTCCATGCGCGGCCCCTGAGGGTGAACTTGACGCCTGGCTTGGCGTACTCGGCGACGAACGCCTCCTGGAGGATGCCGACGGGGCTGTCCTCGTCCACGTCGACGATGAGGTAGTCCTTCTCGTCGGGGATCATGCTCAGGTTGTTGAAGAAGTACCTGTACATGGTCTTCCTGCTGCCCCGGGGCTTGATCATGACCTCGTCCTCCTCGCTGAGCCAGGCGAGCCGCGGGAACCTGTCGTGCATGTAGCGGGCCGCGTTGAGCACGTCCTCCTCGGTGAGGTCCCTGTACGGGTAGGCGTGGTCGAAGAGGTTCTTCACCTGGAGGAAGTAGAGCCTGTTCCTCTGCATGAGCTCGGCGATTATCTGGTTAACCAGGACGTCGTAGGGCTTCTCAGGCACATAGATGGGCTCCATTATCTCCTTGAGGGCGCGTCTGCAGATGACCATGCTCTCCAGGGCGTCGTCGCTGTTCATCGCCACGATGACTCCTCTGCTGGTCTCCTCTATGCTGTGGCCGCTGCGGCCCACCCGCTGGAGGAGCCTGGTCACCTGCCTTGGGCTGTTGTACTGTATAACGAGGTCGATGGCGCCGATGTCGATGCCCAGCTCCAGGCTGCTGGTGCAGATGACCGTCCTCAGGTCGCCTGCCCTGAGCCCCTTCTCGGTGGCTATCCTGCTTGTCTTCGCGAGGCTGCCGTGGTGGATGCTGAGCGGGAAATCGATGTCCCACAGGTTGAACCTGCTGGTCAGGGCCTCGCTGGTGCTCCTGGTATTTGTGAATATGAGGGTGGTGTCGTGCTGCTCTATGAGGTCCTTCATTACCTTGAGCCGCACCGCCACCTCCGGGTGGGTGAACAGCTTCCGCGCCAGCTCGTAGTCCTCGGCGTCGGGCTCAGGGTAGACTATGTCTAACCTTGTGTCCCTGAGCGCAGAGACCTGCACGATCTCCACCTCCCTCCCCTCGCCGACCAGGAACTGGGCCACCCTCTTGGGGCTGCCGATGGTGGCGCTGAGCCCTATGAACTGGATGTCGTTCTCGGACACAGTCCTGATCCGTTCGAGGGCTAGGCTGAGCTGGCTGCCCCGCTTGTTGTCGGCGAGCTCGTGGATCTCGTCCACGATGATCCACTTCACCGTCTTCAGGTGGTTCTTGATGGTGCGGCCCTGTAGGATGGCCTGCAGGGTCTCGGGGGTGGTGATGAGCATGTCGGGCGGGCTGTGCCTCATGTAGCCCCGCTCCCTCTGGCTGGTGTCGCCGTGGCGGACGCCGAGCCTGATGTCCAGCCTGTTGCACCAGTACGTCATCCTTTCTAGGATGTCCCTGTTCAGGGCCCGGAGTGGCGTGATGTATATGACGCTGATGCCCGGCTGCCTCCCGCCGGACAGCAGGAACTTGTGGAACACGGGCAGCATCGCCGCCTCGGTCTTCCCTGTGGCGGTGGCCGATATGAGCAGGACGTTCTTTCCCTCCAGTATGATGGGTATCAGCCTTCTCTGGGGCTCGGTGGGGTTCTCGAAGCCTTTTTCGTCTATGAGCCTCCTGACTGGGCGGCACAGCTGAGAGAAAACGTTGTTCCCTGTCAAAGCGTCGGCAACCTTCTACGCGGCATGAAATATAAAGAGTATCAGCCACGTTTGAAGTAGGCTTCCGGCAGGCAACCTTCATAATTCACCCTTCTGTATCGTCTCCCTGATGAGCGTGGACGACGGGCTTGAGAAGATCAAGCAGCAGATGCTGAAACGGATGATGGCTCCCGCCCCCGCGAAGCCATCTATACTGCGGGACGGGCAGGTGAACGATCTGACGGACGCGAACTTCCGGCAGGCCCTGTCCGAGGCGGATAAGCCTGTGCTTGTGGACTTCTGGGCGGAGTGGTGCGCCCCATGCAGGATGATGGCCCCGGTAATCCACCAGCTGGCGGCGGAGTACGCGGGTAAGGCGTACATCGCTAAGCTGAACGTTGACCACAACCCGAGAACGGCTGCACAGTACCGCGTCATGAGCATCCCTAACTTCATAGTGTTCAGGGGCGGACAACCCAAGGGGCAGACGGTGGGCGCGGCGGGTAAGCCGGGCTTGGTGCAGCTGATCCAGCGCAGCCTGGGTTAGAGCTTTAGATATCCACATCCTTCAATACCATGGCTGATTTGGTGAACCGGGAGCACGTGATAGCGTTCCTCGGCGGTTTCCTCGTCGGCAAGATCATAGGCGCCCTGGTGAGCATGCTGCCCATCTGGGGCTTCTTCTTCGAGGACCCCTCGCTCGCCGACATACTGTTCGAGGAGTTCGTCTATCAGCTGCTGGCCTTCAACCTCTACCACTACGCCCTCGCGGTCATAGGCGGCCTCATCCTAGCCATATGGACCGAGGGCAGGCGCCTAGAAGGGGAGTGAAGGGTTCAGACGTATGTTTGATCATAGAACGCGTCTGTTTCGTGGATGAATGTTTAACGGGCCACGTCTACAAGCTTGGGATTCAGGAGCTTAACCAGCGTCTCCGGCTTCATGCCTACGATGAAGCCCCGCCGCCCCGCGTTGATGTAGAGGTAGGGTAGGCCCAGTATCGTGGACTGGACGTAGACTGGCAGCCGCCTCCTCGTGCCGAAGGGGCTTATCCCGCCCACCATGTAGCCGGTTAGGCGCTGGGCGTCTCTCTTGCTGGCAGTCGTCACGTTTTTGGCGCCTATCATCCGCGCCAGCTCCTTGAGGCTCACCTCCTTCTCGCCGTGCATGAGCACGATGAACGGGCTACTCACCTCGTCTTCCATGACCAGCGTCTTGACGACGGCGTGTTCATCCACTCCCATCTGCTGCGCCGCCGCGACGGCGCCGGACTTCCTGTAGTCGTACAGATGCTTCGTGTACTCGACGCCCGCCTCGTCGAGGAGCTTCGAGGCCGGGGTAACCGGGAAATTCGGCAACTCTGCCACCACGTCAAATATTATCGGTGCCTATTTGTGTAATTTGACGTTCAGCAAACGACGCCCTTTCTGGACGAGTTTCTGGACTCCCACGTCGAGTCCAGTCGTTTTGATCGATGTACAAACGTTTAATATTAAAACAATTAATTCATTCGAAGGAGTAAAACCCATTGATCGAGATACGGTTCCACGGCAGAGGAGGACAAGGCGCGGTCACGGGCGTAAGGATGCTGTCCTCAGCCGTTCACATAGACGGTAAACATACTCAGGCGATCCCTCAGTACGGCACTGAGCGCAGGGGGGCGCCTGTCGTCGCGTTCTGCAGGATAGCCGACGAACACATCAAGGAGAGGGACCTGGTCCACGAGCCTGACATAGTCGTCGTCCTGGACCCCCTGCTGGGCCGATCCGTCGACGTGACCCAGGGGCTGAAGGAGGGCGGCCTTGTCCTGGTTAACCACCCGGGGACCTACATGGACGCAGGGCTCTCCGGCGGCTTCAGGGTGGCCACCGTGGACGCGACCAGGATAGCCCTCGAGACCCTGGGGAGGCCCATAACCAACACGGCTATACTGGGGGCGTTCGCCAAGGTCACGGGTCTAGTCAACCTGGCCTCCCTGGAGGAGGCCGTCAGGAGGGAGTTCCCCGAGAGGATAGTCGAGTCCAACATCCGGGCAATGCGTGAGGCATTCGAGGCGGTCTCTGAGCCCGTGGACGCCTCGGACGTCCCGGAGACGGAGCGTGTGGAGACGAAGTCCTCGGAGCCCATCATATCGTACTCGAGGGACGTGGCCGACTGGCGAGTGTTCCGCCCCGTGATCGACGTGGACAAGTGCGTCGGCTGCAAACGTTGCTGGGTGTACTGCCCAGAGACGGCGATCAAGATGGTCGAGGGGAAGGCAGAGGTAAGCTATCGTTACTGTAAGGGCTGCGGCATCTGTGCGGAGGAGTGCCCGGTGGGTACGATAGAGATGAAGCTGGAGGAGGCATGAGGCGTTGAAGTCTGAAGTGATGGTCGGGAACAAGGCGGTCGCGTACGCGGTGAAGCTTGCGAGGACGAGGCTCATCTCCGCCTACCCCATAACGCCGCAGACAACCATAGTCCAGTATCTCTCGGACATGGTGGCGAGCGGCGAGCTTGACGCCGAGTTCGTCAACGTAGAGGGCGAGATAACTGCCCAGCTGGTGGTCATGGCGGCGTCCATAACGGGGGCAAGGGTCTTCACTGCCACCTCCGGGCCGGGTCTGCTGTACATGCACCACGCGCTACACGGCACCGCCAGGTACAGGCTGCCCGTGGTCATGGCGGTCGCCAACAGGGGCGTCAGGACCATGGGGCCGGATCACACCGACATGATGGCTCAGAGGGACACGGGTTGGATTCAGCTTTACTGCGAGAACAACCAGGAGGTCCTAGACACCGGCTTGATCGCATACAGGATAGCCGAGGACGAGAGAGTCAGGCTGCCGGTCGCCTTCGGCCTGGACGGATACGTGCTGAGCTACACGGCGGAGCCGGTCACTATACCGGGGCAGGAGGAGGTCGACGAGTTCCTGCCGCCCTACAAGGGCGACTACCCGGTGCTCCCTGAGAACTTCGACGCGGAGATAGAGGTGTACAAGAGGCACTGGAGCCAGGGGAAGAAGATCGACGAGCCCTTCACCCCGCTCCCCGCCGACGAGAGTTTCTCCCACCTGACCATGGTGAAGTGGGGCGGCGGACACGACCTCCAGTGGAGGTGGCGGGCCCACCAGGAGGCCATGACGAGGGCGAAGAAGGTGATCAAGGAGGTCGACGAAGAGTATGGCAAGCGTTTCGGGAGAAGGTACGGGGGGCTCGTCGACGAGTACCGCTGCGAGGACGCGGAGGCCGTCATAGTGGCCATGGGCACCACAGCGAGCACGGCCCGGGCCGCCATCGACAGGCTGAGAGGCGACGGAAAGCCGGTCGGCCTCGTCAAGCTGAAGGCTTTCAGGCCGTTCCCAGCCGAGGAGTTCGCCAGGATAGGGAAAGGAGTCGAGGCGATCGGCGTCCTTGACAGGAACATCTCCCTCGGGGAGGGAGGCGTGGCCTTCAACTCCATCCGGAGCGCCGTATATGGGCTGGATGAGCGCCCGGCGATCCTCGGCTACCACGTCGGGCTGGCCGGGAACGAGGTCCGAGTACGGGACATCACGAGGATAGCGGAGAGGACGCTCAAGGCGGCGAGGGGGGAGAAGGTTGAGCCCCTCGTCACCTGGGTATAGGAGGTGTATGACGTGAGCAAGAAACTTAGCATAATGGACATCCCTGAGGAAGAGGCGGTTTGGCCGGGGAACCCGGCGTGCCAGGGCTGCGGCGGGTCCATCGTGGGCAGACTGGTGTTTAAGGCGCTGGGCAGGAACTCGGCGCGTGTGGAGGTCGCGTCCTGTGCGCCGGGCTTCATGAACATCAGGGTCCCGAGCTTCTACGCGCCTGCGTTCGAGGGGGCCGCCGCGTTCCTCACGGGCCTATCCAGGGGCTACAAGCTGTTGGGGAGGGAGGACGTGGTGGTGGCGGGATTGATCGGGGACGGGGGCACCGTGGACATCGGTTTCCAGGGGCTCTCGGCGGCGGCGGAGAGGAACGAGAACGTCTTCTGGTTCACCTACGACAACGAGGCCTACATGAACACGGGGGGACAGAGGAGCAGCTCGACGCCTCTGCTGGCGAGGAGCGCCACGACGCCCATAAGCGAGAAGAGCCGCGGCAAGAGCGAGGCGAAGAAGAACCTTCCGTTCATCTTGGCGCTTCACCGTGTGCCCTACGTCTCGACGGCGTCGGTGGCCTACCCGGAGGACCTGATCGCCAAGATACAGTACAGCAAGGGGCTGAAGGGCTTCAGGTACATGCACATACACGCGCCGTGCCCCACCGGCTGGGGGTTCGACCCCAAGGACGCGATAAAGGTGTCGAGGCTCTCGGTGCAGTCGGGGCTCTGGCCCCTCTACGAGATAGAGGGCGGCAGACGCTTCAGGCTGACCCATAAGCCGAGGGAGCTGGCGCCGGTCTCGGAGGCGCTGAAGATGCAGGGAAGGTTCAGGCACCTCACCGAGCAGGAGACGGACACCATCCAGAGGATCACCACGGAGAACTGGGACAGGCTCCTAGCCCTGGACGGCGGCGAGATATGTTGACAATGGAGGTGCAGGTTTGAGTATGCTTCTCGAAGGTGTCAGGGTCCTCGACCTGAGCCACGTCTACTACGGCCCTTTCACGACGATGATCCTTGCCTCGATGGGCGCCGAGGTCATCAAGGTCGAGCCGCCGTGGGGCGAGATGTCTAGGTTTTACCCTCCGCTCGTGAAGGGTGAGAGCTCCCCCTTCATGTACCTGAACAGGTGTAAGAAGGGGATGACCCTCAACCTGAAGAGCGAGGAGGGGAAACGGATATTCTATGGGCTCCTGGAGAAGGCCGACGTCGTCGTCGAGAACTTCAAGAGGGGCACCATGGAGAAGCTGGGGCTGGGGTACGAGGAGCTGCGGAAGAAGAAGCCGGATGTCATCTACGCGGCTCTCAGCGGCTTCGGCGTCGACGGCCCCTACCGTGACCGGCCCAGCTTCGCCCCCGTCGCGGAGGCCATGTCCGGCTGGATGAGGCTCACCGGCGACCTGGTCGACCCGGAGGGCCCGCCCCTGAGGCCGGCGGAGTGGCACGGAGACCTGGACCCGGCTGTCTGGGCGGTCGTCGGCATCCTCGCGGCTCTCAGGCACAGAGACCGCACGGGGGAGGGGCAGCTGGTGGACGTCGCGCAGCTCGACTGCATGATAGCCATGACGGGGATTCCTCTTTCAAACTACCTGGCCGAGGGTAAGCTGGCGTGGGAGATCTGGAGGGACCGGCCCACGGTGGGCATACTGTTCGGGTTCTTCAAGGCTTCGGACGGCTACGTCTACGTGGCGGCGGAGGGCGGCCAGGTGGATAGGCTCAAGGAGGTCACGGGCAGCGATCTGGAGTCGAACGAGGATCTGCAGCGGTGGGTCACGGGCAAGGAGGTGCGCGGCGTCGTGGACGCCCTCGTCGGGGCGAACGTGCCCGTGGCTCCGATATACCAGCTGGACGAGGTGGTGGAGGACCCTCAGGTCAAGGCCCGCGGGATGATCGTGGAGCTGGAGCACCCCAGGGCGGGGAAGGTTCGTCAGCCCAACTTCCCCATCAGGTTCTCGAGGACGCCGGCCGCCGCGGGTGCTGCGCCCACGCTGGGTCAGCACAACGAGGAGATACTCTCCGATCTGCTTGGCTACGGCGTGGAGGAGATAAAGGCGTTGAGGAAGAAAGGGGTCATCACCTAACCCCTTTTCCATCTTTTTACTAGACGTTGATTGTTTTACCGTCGACAGACTTGGCGGCGATTCTGGGTGGTTGAGGCTATTCCTTTGCGTCGTCTCTGGTGAGCGTCAGCGGGCCCATCGTTATTGTCGCCGACCAGAATATCAGGTCGCCTAGGAACAGAAGGTCCGCGACCTCGTGAAGAGGCTAGAGGCTGAGGGCGACAGATACACCTAGGATAGAGACGTGTATCCTGTTCACATCAGAGGAAACGAAACATCGTTCCCTCTAATCACCAGAAAAAGCCATGAAAAAAATGGTTTAGAGTTCCGTCAGGTCGATGGTCTCGGCCCTCGGCGCGTTCAGCTTAACCGACTCCACGCCGTTGTGGCACCCCTGCCTCGTCTTGTACCTCTGGCTCGCCGCGATGATCTCGCGGTTGGGCGCCCGTAGCCTGAACCTGCACATGCCGGCGACGTCGTCGTAGACCTCGAACCTGTCGGCATCGGCGGCGTTCCTCTTCACCGAGTCGATGCCGCCTAGCGCCCCGTCCTTGGTCTTGTACGCCTCGCTGACCGCGATTATCTTGTTGTTCGGAGCTTTCAGCCGGAACCTGTACTCCCCCGCGGCGTCCTTGAAGACCTCGAACCTCGCCCAGAACCTGCGCCCGGCTGCCGGCGCGGCCCGCGACATCTCGAGGGTCTCCGCCGCGTCCTCGTCCGTGACCTCCTTCTCCTCGATGTCGAAGGCGGGGCTGTTCACGGCCTCGTACCAGACGCCGAGGGGCTCCAGCGCCTCGTCGATCCTCCCGTAGAGGTCATGTATCTGCGTCAGCGTCGGTATGGTCCACCACTGGTAGTAGAAGTCGAAGCGCCCCAGCCTGAAGCTGCTGTCCGCTATGATGTTGCTGCACCTCTCCCTGCTCACGACGTCGCTCGACATCTTGAAGTAGTCCACCGTGTTCTCGGCGGTGTAGAAGTTAGCCGGGTAAGTCTCTATGAAGGTATCCATTATGCACACCTCTGGCATCTGCCACCCCACCTTCTCCAGCGCCCTCAGCGCCTTGCCGAGGGGCGGCCCGTATAGCTTGATGAACGTCCTCATTTTATCTTCGAAATATAGTAAAAAAACATGATTAATAAACATTCACGTATACACGCCCGGGGGCACGTGCCCCGCCCATCACCCAACTATATAGTTATTAACTGTGAAATCCTTGAGAAACTTGGTGTTTTCTGTGAGTGAGGAAGTATTCAAGGAAATGCTGTCCGAGCTGAAAGCCATCAAGGAGTCACTGGCCGCCAAGCCGGCGGCGCCGCCATCCCAGCCCGAGGGACTCGTGGGGGAGTTCAAGTCCTTCCTGTCCAAGTACGGCATCGTGGGCCTCGCCATAGCCTTCATCATAGGCGGCGCCGCGGGGAAGCTTGTGTCCGCCCTCGTCTCAGACATAATAATGCCCGTGATTACCTTCTTCATACCCGGGGGCGGCTGGGAGGGGGCCGTCTGGAGCGTCGGGCCCATCGTCTTCGCCGTGGGCCACTTCGTGGGTTCGATGATAGACTTTCTGGTGATAGCCTTCGTCGTGTTCTGGCTGATGAAGGTCCTGGAAAAGACGCCGCTGAAATAACCCCAACTATTTCTTATCATCAACCGCGTGCCCCACTGCATAGAAACTTTGGCGCAGGCACCCGCGCCTCTATATCTATAGCAAAAAAGGGAAAAACCGCGGAACGCCGAAAAAAACGCGTTATAGTAGGTACCCTACTACAAGGGGCTAGACCCAGACCGTCTCAAGCAGCCGCAACGCGTTTCCGCCAACCACCTTCTTGATCTCCCCGTCGCTGTACCCGTGCAGGATCATCCAGCGGGCGACGTTCACGGACTCGCTGAGGTTCTCAAGCCCCTTCACGTAGCCCGGGTCGACCACCCCCTCCGGCACCGGATAGAGCTCCTCCTCGACTACACCCGGCCTCCTGTAGTGCCCCCTCCGCAGGGGGAGCCAGACGCCGTAAAGCGCCTGGTGGGCGCCGTACAGCGTGTCTGGCCCGCAGCCCACGTGGTCGATGCAGTACTCGACGCACCCCATGTAGCTCTCGATGCTGCCGACGGGATGCCTCTCCGTCCTCAGCCCCCTGCCGGCTCCGCCGACGCCTATGAGGACGCCGCTCTCCGCGGGTGCTGCGCCCATGCTTGGTCAGCACAACTAGGAGATACTCTCAGATCTTCTTGGCTACGGCGTGGAGGAGATAAAGGCGTTGAGGAAGAAAGGAGTTATCACCTAACCCCTTTTCCATCTTTTTTACTAGACATTAATTGTTTTACCGTCGACAGACTTGGCAGAGATACTGGGTGGTTGAGGCTATTCCTTAGCTTCGTCTCTGGTGAGCATCAGCGGGCCGGTCATCGTTATCGCCGACCAGAATATCAGGTCGCCGAGCATCGCGTTCAGCTCGACGGTCCAGGTGTCCACGGGGCCCGCTATGGTGACCTGCTGGTGTCTCCCCCATGTGAGGGGTAGCCCGTGGCTGGTGTAGACGTTGTCTGGCATGCTCGTGGTGGCGCCGTAGACCATGAAGGCGATCATCGCGGCTGACGCGGCCACGGTGTAGCCTATGACCCATTTTCTGTTCATGGTTGTCGGTGGGGGGCCGCCGTTTATCAGGTTTGTTATATGTCTCGTGGCCTGACTCTATTCTATGCCTACCACGCTTGACGTCGGTAACTTCTTCCTGTTCCTCTCCGGTTTCCTCATGATCTATACGGCTTACAGGGACAGGGGGGTGTTGAAGGGTTACAACCTGGCCGGTACCTTGTTGCTGGTCCTGGGAATCGGTCTGGTGATCGTCTTCTATGTGCAGGAGGGTTACTGGGTCAGCGTCTTCCTCACCCTGCCTAACTACGGGTACTGGCTGGTGGTGGCGGCGGCTCTCATCAGTATGCGGATGAAGTAGCGTCAAGTTCGTTTGCTCCTAGTTACTAGGAATAACTGAATTTCAATACTTCACAATAGATTGGTTGATTAAGTGGACTAAATAGCCCCCTGTTCCATTAAAGGTATTTTAAATTCACATGTATAAGAAAACGAGAATTCATAGCGATAAATCAGTTGACCGACTTGTAACTCAACTACCTATACGTAGACTGTTTCCAATGCGATGTTGACGGAGCTCAAAGAATTGTGGCGGGTAAAAAAAATTCACAATTAATATATAAGAAATAATTCTCATAAATAATCTCTTAAAAATATATTAACACATAATATTAAAAAACAGCCATATATATTATATAAATGGAAATGTCTAGAAAAAGAATTACGACTGAATTGGCAAAAGAGAGGATACTAGACAAACTAAGTCAAATCATAGAAGACGGTAAGAAACCCGTTGTAAAATTCAAAGATCTATACAAGGAAAACACTTCTTTGAGTCAGATTTACTTCAAAGCCGGCCATGAGCTAGACAAGGAAAAGAATAACCTAAGAATGACTATAAAGAGTGGGTTCCATCAAATAGAACAGATAATATTACACTCAGGGTTTTAACCTACGGAAGGGTTCGAATCCCATCCTAGTATATAGACGAGAATATATATTTTAATTAAGCATAGTTATATTGAGAATTTCAATATCCTTGTCACATGGAACAAGCCTAACACTCACTCGCCCCCCAAACACGACCCACAACATTCCCACCCAAAAAAGAGTAGAACGCACCCCCAAACCCATAAAAAAATTCACGGAATACCAAGCCACGGCGACAACCCACACAAAAACAAGTAAACCACCAACAACCCCAAAAACGCTTATTCCACGTAACCAAGAACAAGTTACCCAAACCCGAGTAACCTCTCCGTCTCAAAGCGTCTGTAAACTACAATAAAAAGAAGAGGAACTAACGCTCTACCTCATCAGCAAACAGATCCGGATCGTTACCAAGGTAGATAGGGTTCCCCCTACCACACCTGCTACACTCCACGTCCTCGTACCTCAACTTGTTACCGCAATCACAGACAGTCCACAGCTGAGCCCCGCAGTTGGGGCAGAACTTAGCCTTCGTCTTCGGGTGAGGCCCCTGGCTAAGAATCGACCTGATGGCCGTCTTACAGTACGCGCAGTGGCCCTGCTTGATAACAGACTCCACAATACTTTATCGTCAGTTGAGGTTAAAAACTCATTCCGTTCTACCAGAGAGCTCGCAGGCCCTGCACAGGTCGCCCCTCGCGGGGCTGCCACACACCCTGCACCGCCTCAAGACGCCGCCGTTACCTCTCCCGCGGATCTTGAGCCCCGTCTGGTAGACGATGAACTTCGTGCCGGGGCGCTTGACCTCCATGCGGTTCAGGAACCTACGCACATCCGACCTCATCGCCTCCTCCGCGTAGGGACAAGGCAGACTCTGAAACTCCAAGCCGTTAATGTAAGCATAAAGGGTGGTCTCCCGCTCAGGCACCTCGCACAGAGGCTTCACCCTCCTCACGAAGCCCTCGAGGCTCTGACCCCCAGGGTGAAACGCATCCATCCTCACGACGTCGCCCCGGAGAACGTTCAGCAACACGCTCTGAGCCATGTCGTCCAGGTTATGGCCGGTGGCGAGCCTATCCGCGTCTACCGCCCTCGCCGCCTCGTCGAGGGCCCTGCGCCGAAGCACCCCACAGTAGCTACACGCACCCAGCTCCCTTTCCCTCGCGGCGATCTCGTCCATAGTCTCACCGAAGAGCTCCCTGAACCCGACCGTATGCATCTCCACGCCCAGCTCCCGGCAGTTTTTCTCCGCGATGGAGAGAGCCTCATCCCTGTACCCCTTGACACCCTCGTCGACGCATACCGCCACCAGCTCGGCGTAGGGCCTGTCCCTCTCCAGCCTCTGTAGAAGCCTGAGCATGGCGAGGCTGTCCTTGCCCCCGCTGACACCGACGGCTATCCTGCTGTCGTACTCGAACATGTCGTACTTGCCGACGGTCTTCTTTACCCTCTCGAACAGGGATTCGTTGAAGCAGGCGGCACACAGACGCTCCCCCGAGTAAGGCCGATGGTAAACTGAAGGGGCTATGCGGCACTTCGTGCAGCTCCGGATCAACGTGTTCAACGTCATCACGGCCCAGCGCAATAAAAACCATGCCTAGCCGCCGTGAGTAACAGGTAAAAACACAAGCGTGGAGCCGTCTCTCAATGATGTCGAGGACCCCTCCAGGTTAGACGCCTCAACGCCGTCCACGATGATCAACGCATTGGGCGCGTAGCTGTCCACGACCCTGTCTATGAGTACATCCTCTAACTCTGGCCGCTCCTCAATCAGCCTATCAACCACGTCCCCCAGCGAGGAGCCCTCCTCAACCTCGAGTCTGACCTCAGGTGAACCGGCGGCGTCCCTGAGGACCCCCATCAACCTTACGTCTACACGCACAGCAACAAACCCGCGCCACAGCCTATAAACATTCAAGTCCTGACCATCTTCGCGATGAAGAACCCGTTACAGCCATGCAGATGAGGATAAAGCCTCTGAGCCTCATACAGGCCACGCAGCCCCGGCTCACCGATCCTCGGCGCAGCCTCAACGGCGACGAAATCAGGGTTCTCATCCAAGAAAGCCCTCACCACGCTCTCGTTCTCGTCAACCGTGACGCTGCATGTGCTATACACGAGCCTACCTCCTATCGCGACCCTATGTGCAGCGCTGCACAGTATCCTGTACTGCAGGTCGGCCATCCTGCTTATGGATCTGCCGCTGAGCCTCCAACGGGAGCTGGGCTCGCTGAAGAAGTTGCCCGACCCAGTGCATGGAGGATCCACTAGGACCAGGTCGGCCTCAACGGGGGGGAGTCCGCCGACGGTTCTCGCGTCCCCAAGGTACGGTTTAGCTATCTCTACGCCGAGCCTCTCCATGACGCCCTCGAAGGAACGGAGACGCCTCATGCTGGAGTCCACGGAGATTATCCTGCCACGGTTTCCCATCAACTGCGCCAGGTGGCTCGTCTTGATGCCGGGAGCCGCGCAGACGTCGAGCACCAGCTCGCCGGGGGCTGGGGCGGCGACCGCGCCAGCCAGAACGCTTGCCCTGTCCTGTATAATGAACTCGCCTCTTCGGTACCCGGGTACACTCGTCAAACCAGTGGGATCCTCCACCCTGTAAACATGGTCTATGCTCCGATCCTTCTCCAGACGGAGGCCCTGTCCTCGGAGGCCTTTCACTGTCTGGCTGATATCCCGAAGAGTGTTCAGCCTAATGTAGACGGGGACCTCCACGGGCTCCAGCATCCGTTTCGTCTCTTTCTCCCCGAACTCCCTAAGGAGATACCTGACGTACCACTCAGGGTGACTGTACATGAGAGCCAGTCTTTTCTCCAGGTCAAGACCTGAGAAACATAGCTCTTGACGCGGGATCAGCTCGACGGCTTCATCCACTGCCGAGAAGGCTCTCTCGGTTAAGACCTCCTTGGCGTGATCATATAACGCGTAAGCCTCAGCGAGACCCTCCCCGAAGTGGACAGTATATGTGTACAGCCTGAGGAAGCTGCGGACCCCAAGGCTCAGATTGCCGAGATAATTGGGTTTAAGCGAGGCCTCTATAACGTGGTCCAGGGTGTTCAGACGCGACATGACTCCATAGATCAACGCCCCAGACTCCCTCGAGGCCGCTGCGTCATCCACATCGAGCTGTCGGGTGGCCCTTCTGAGGGCCGTGTCCTCGCTTATCCTCCTGAGCTCTATCCAACTCAAGGCCTCGATGGCTATGGTCCAGACGAGGGTCAAGACATCCACTGCTTAACTTTGATAATTTAGGCGCTTTTATCTATCTCTACCTTTCCGGCTGCGCTTATCGTGGCCTTGGCGTGGCGGAGAGCCCAGCAACTTATGACGACGCCGACGGGAAGCGACGCGGGGTGCCTCGCCGCCATCTCCACGTGTACGTCGAGGACGCTCGGCCCCTCCCCGAGGCCCATAACACCTATCCCGAGCTCGTTCAGCTTCACCAGAAGCTCCTCCTCGATCTCAGCGACCTTAGAGTCAGGGCTTCTCACCTTGAAGAGCCTAAGCAAAGCGTTTTTAGCCAGCTTCATGCACGCGTCTTCGCCTCCCCCGATCCCGACGCCCACGAAGTAGGGAGGACACCCGAGGCTGCCTGCCTGAGCCACCGCCTCCACGACGAACTGCTTGACGCCCTTGAGGCCGAGGCCAGGCTTCAGCATCCTGTGGGCTGCAACGTTGCTGCTCCCTCCGCCCTTAGGCATGGCGACAAGCTCGAGGCTATCACCGGGAACCATGTCGATGTATATTACCGGGACATGGCCGTTGAGGCCGACGTTGTTCCCCGTGTTTCCCTTGAACATGTCCACCGCGTTGGGACGCAGAGGCACTTCCTTGGTGGCCCTCTTCGTGGCCTCCACGAGCACGTCCTTGAGCTTGGAGCGTAGGGGGAAACCGTCGCCCACCTTAGCCATGAAGGCGACGACCCCAGTATCCTGGCACATGGGCTTGCTTCCCTCGCGTGCGATCTTCACGTTCTCCAGGATGTTTGCCATCTGGGATTTCCCGACGGAGCCTTCCGTCTCTCTCATCAGGCGATCCATCTCCTCCACGTACTCGACGGGCAACTCGGTGGCCGCTATCCTGAGAAGCTCCACTGCGGTGTCCTCGACTATCTTCTCGATCATACCTAACCCTCCATCTTCTTGATCAGCCGGTCACGTCTCTCGGCGACCCTGGCGCCGACGTCTGCGGTGAGGTTCCCCCCGTGGGTGTCTATCGTCACAATCATCGGGCCGAAGTCCTCCACGTCGTACACCCAGAGACATTCCGGCATACCCAGCTCCTCCAGCCAGAAAACATCCCTCACCTTTTTTATCCCCCGTGCCGCTAGCAGCGCGGCGCCGCCTGTGAAAGCCCCGTAGACGCAGCCGTACTCCTGGCACGCTTTAGCCGTACGCTCGCCCATGCCCCCCTTCCCGATTATGACGGAGGGGCGGTACACCTTGATGAACTCGTCCTGGAATATCTCCATGCGGGCGCTGGTAGTCGGCCCAGCGGCGACGACCCGCCATTCGCCACCATCGTCCTTCTGCATGATGGGGCCACAGTGAAAAACCCCGTTCCCTTTGAAGTCGACCGGCGGAGCCTCGCCCTTCTCTTGTAGCTCTAGAGCCTTTAGGTGAGCCTCGTCCCGCGCCGTGATCATGGTGCCGGTTACATATATGAGGTCCCCAGCTCGGAGATTTCTAATCTCCTTCTCCGGGACGGGTGTCTTGAGATGATGCTCCATAACTATACCTCACTGATAGTGGTGGCTACTCTTTTTCAGGCTTATTATACTGGGAGTCAAATCGATGAACCAGATTCGTTTGGCGTTCTCGAAAAGCATAATATCCGCCATTGAAAATGCTTAGGGATGTCTTATCCTAGGTCGAAGTTAGTTCTCCGCATGGAGCCCGAGAACAAGTACTTCAAGGATCGGGTGATGGAGCTAAGCGGAGAAAACGTTGACCTCTGCTTTCAGTGCGGCGCCTGCAGCTCCGGGTGCCCCATGACGCAAGAGATGGATTATCTTCCCAGCAAGATCATAAGGATGGTGCAGCTGGGGCTCGAAGAGGCTCTAGAATCTAGGACAATATGGGTCTGCACCACGTGCTTCAACTGCGAAGTCCGTTGCCCCCGCGGGATAGATGTAGCCAACGTCATGGAAGCCTTGAGGCAGCTCGTTCTACGGAAAAAGTATGACAGAGTAAGCCTCGACGAGCTGAGCCCAGAGGAAATAAGAGAACTACCCCAGATAGCCATAGTGTCAAACCAGAGGAAGCTCACGGCATGACGAGACTAGCGTACTACCCGGGATGCACGCTGAAGACGAACGCCAAGAACTTCGAGGACTCAACCATCGCCACGGCTGAGAAGCTGGGCATAGAACTGGTGGAGCCTGAGAGATGGAACTGCTGTGGCACAGTCCACTCGCTTTCCACCGACGACGTGATGCACCACCTCGCCCCCATCAGGAACCTGATAAGAGTCGAGGAACTCAGCAACGCTGGAGCTGTAGACTCGAAGCAGGTCGTCACTCTCTGCGCCATGTGCTATAACACGCTGAAGCGTAGCAACATGGTCTTCAACGAGGACAGCGACCGGAAGAAGAAGATCCGGGACAACATGTACAAGGAGGACATACAGTACAGCGGCAACGTCGAAGTGCTACACTATCTCGAGGTCCTCCGAGAGATGGGCTGGGACAAGGTCAAGGAAGCCGTAGTGAACCCCCTGAACGGGTTAAAGGTTGCTCCATATTACGGTTGCCTCCTGCTTCGTCCCAGAGGTATAGGAGTTGACGACACGGACAACCCCACCATAATGGAAGACCTGGTGGAGGCGCTGGGAGCCGAGGCTGTACACTTCGCGTACAGCCAGAAGTGCTGCGGTAGCTACAACACCGTCCACATGAAAGAGGTCGTCGCAGATCTAGCCCATAAGATATTTAAGCAGGCGGAGGAGGCCAGCGCCGACATGCTGGTCACTGCTTGCCCCCTCTGCGAGTACAACCTCGGCCCTAGACAGTCCGAGGTGGAGAAGAGATATCCTGTTTTTAAATCAATCCCCGTGGTCTACTTCACCCAGCTCATGGCGTTAGCCTTTGGCTTAGGTGAAGAGGCTGCGGCTTTCGCGGGCAACAAGCCCGACCCGAGGCCCCTGCTGAGAGACAAGGGGCTGCTGGAGGAATAGAAGATGGAGAACAACGCCGAGATAGTCACCATCTACGTGATGGGTAAGAAGCACAAGGTGCCGGGCGACCTCACCATAATGAAGGCCATGGAGTACGCCGGACACCAGTTCACGAGGGGAGCGGGGTGCAGAGGCGGCTACTGCGGAGCCTGTGCAACCCTCTACAGGAAGAAGGGAAGCTACAAGCTGGAGGGTGCACTCGCGTGCCAGAAGATAGTAGAGGACGGCATGTACATCGCCCAGATACCCTTCAACCCGGCCGAGAAGACTACGTACAGCCTCGACGAGCTGAGGCCCGACGCTAACACCATTCTGGAGTACTATCCAGAGTTGAGCAGATGCCTCGCATGCAACACATGCACGAAGGCCTGCCCACAGGACATCATGGTGATGGACTACGTGCAGGCGAGCCTAAGAGGTGATATAGAGCAGGCCGCTAAGCTGAGCTTCGACTGCATCAGCTGCGGCCTCTGTGCAGTAAGGTGCCCCGCTGAGATAGTCCCATACAACGTAGGTCAGCTCGCCAGAAGGCTCTACGCCAAGTACATAGACGGGCCGAGCCAGCACGTCTTGGACAGGGTGAAGGAAGTCGAGGAAGGCAAGTTCGACGAGGGCATCAAGGAGCTGAAGAATATGGACAAGGCGGCGCTTCAGGAGCGCTACGAGACGAGGGAGAAGATTCTGGAATGAGCGACTACGAGAGCGGCTACCCGGACTACATGCGGGAGAGCCTCGACAAGGTGGCGGCCACGCGGGCGAGCCGCGTCGGTAAGAGCTTCAAGGCCATGACGGCCGAGGAAAAGGACAAGATCCTCAGGGACTTTCACCCCGACTGGAAGATGGATCAGAAGAGGGGGCTCAAGGTGGGCCCCAGCAAGGGGCAGCTCATGCCCCACGAAGTGGTTGATATCCTCGAGGCGCACAGTATCATAAAGCCCGAGGACATCGACCTGTCTAGCATCGACTACGACGTCGACGTACTCATAATAGGGGCGGGAGGGGCCGGGCTGAGCGCTGCTATCCTCGCCCATGACAGCGGTATCGACCCGGACAAGATACTCATCGTCCAGAAGCTGCGGCTAGGCGACGCCAACAGCAAGATGAGCCAGGGCGGCATACAGGCCGCCGACGCGCCTAACGACAGCCCCACCATCCACTACCTGGACATCATCGGCGGCGGCCACTACGAGAACAAGCCAGAGCTGGTCGAGGCCATGGTCAAGGACGGCCCCGACGTCATCAAGTGGCATGAAGAGCTGGGTGTGCTCTACGACAAGCTAGACGACGGAACGATGCAGCTCGCCCCCGGCGGCGGCACAAGCAGACGAAGGATGCACAGCTGCAAGGACTACACCGGCTTGGAGATCACGCGGATCCTCATGGACGAGGTCATCAACAGGCAGATAGGCTACGTCGAGTTCACGTGCGCCGTCGAGTTCGTCATGGATGACATGGGTCAGGTAGCCGGTGCGGTACTATACGACATGGACAGCGACGAGTACAAGATCGCGCGAGCCAAGTCCACCATCCTGGCGACAGGGGGATTCGGGAGGCTCCACATACAGAGCTTTGAGACCACCAACCACTACGGCGCCACGGGGGACGGCATAGTGATGGCTTACCGCACGGGAACCAACCTCATCCACCTCGACAGCACACAGTTCCACCCCACAGGCTCGGCGTACCCAGAGCAGATAGTTGGACAGCTGTGCACAGAGAAGCTCAGAGGCAGGGGGGCTCAGCCCGTGAACGCGGACGGCGAGCTCTTCGTCTACCCCCTCGAGACCCGCGACGTGGAGGCGTCAGCCCTGATACGTGAGTGCTACGGCAGAGAGCGGGGCGTCACCACCCCCTCAGGGATGAAGGGCGTCTGGCTCGACACCCCCCTCATCGACGTAATCAACGGCAAGGGAACCATCGAACGCGAGTTCGCGGCCATGTTCAGGAACTACAACAAGTTCGGCATAGACATAAGGAAGGAGCCCATGCTCGTCTTCCCGACCCTCCACTACCAGAACGGGGGAGTCGAGATCAACGTCAGGTGCGAGACCAGCGTACCCGGCCTCTTCGCCGCCGGCGAGGTCTGCGGCGGCGTCCACGGAAAGAACCGGCTGATGGGCAACAGCCAGCTGGACCTCTACGTGTTCGGGCGAAGAGCCGGGAAAGCCGCCGCTGAGAGAGCTAAGACGGCGAAGACAGGTAAGCTAAACCTGTATCACCTCGACCGCTACGAGAAATGGCTGAGGGAGGCGGGTGTAGAGACGGACAGGAAGTCCCCGATACTGCTCCCCGAGTACCGCGGCGAGAAGACGTTGAAGCACCAGTTAAAACTGCTGTAAGGAAAAGGAAATGTCTGACGAGAAGATAGGCGTCTGGGTCTGCGAGTGCGGCGGCAACATAAGCGACGTCGTTGAGACCCAGAAAATCGCCGACGCCTTAAAGGACGAAGTCGCCTACGTGAACGTGGAACGCTACCTCTGCAGCAAGCCCAGTGTCGACGGCATAAAGGAGACAGTCGAGAAACAAGGACTGGACAGAGTGGTGCTCGCCTGCTGCACCCCAAAGATGCACAGGACGACGTTCCTGAGCAACCTGGAGGAGAAGGGCGTCAACCCTGCTTTCCTTGAGATGGTTAACATCAGGGAGCAGTGCAGCTGGGTGCACAAGGACGACCACGAAGGGGCCACCAAGAAGGCGATGGACCTCATAAGAGGCGCGATCACTAGGGCAAAAGAATCCGTCCCCCTCGAGTCAAAGACAATGGAGGTGGTCCCCGAGGCGTTGATAATAGGAGGCGGCGTAGCGGGGATCACGACCAGCCTAAGGCTGAGCGAGTATGGGATGAAGGTGCACCTAGTCGAGAAACGGCCCAGCATCGGAGGACACATGATACAGTACCCCAAGGTCTTCCCGACGCTGGACTGCAGTCAATGCATACTTACGCCCAAGATGGCTGAGGTGAGCCAGAGCCAGAACATAGACCTCTACACCTACAGCGAGGTCAAGGAGATCAGCGGCGTACCGGGCGACTTCAACGTAAAGGTCTGGGTGAAGCCGAGGGGCGTCGACCCGGAGAAGTGCATAGGCTGCGGCGCGTGCAACACGGTCTGCCCAGGAAAGGCCAAGGACGACTACAACGAAGGGCTCAACGAGCGTAAGGCCATATACAGGCCGTTCCCTCAGGCCGTTCCCAGCATATATACCATCGACTACGACGCGTGCCTCAGGTGTGGGGCATGTGAAAGGGCTTGCCCCGCCGGCGCGATAGACATCAACGATCCGGGGAAAGAGATCGAGTTAAACGTCGGAGCCGTGGTCCTCGCGACAGGCTTCGAGCTGTACGACCTAAGCGGGCTACCACAGTACGGCTACGGCGTATACCCGAACGTCGTCACGAGCCTCGAGATGGAGCGAATACTTGACGTTAACGGTCCAACGGGTAGCCAGCTGATAGTCCCTGAGACGGGAAAGGAGGTCAAAAGCGTCGCCTACGTGCTCTGCGCAGGAAGCAGGGACACGGAGGTAGGGCGCCCACACTGCAGCCGCGTATGCTGCCTCTACAGCCTAAAGCAGGCTCAACTGCTTAGAGACAGGGGCGTCGAGGTCTGGATACATTACATCGACATCAGGGCCCCAGGCAGGCGGTACGAGGAGTTCTACAGGACCACCCAGGAGAAGGGGGTCATGTTCGTCAAGGGCAAGGTCACGGAGATAGAGCCTGAGGGCGACCAGGTGCTGGTGCGCAGCGAGGATATGATGCTCAACAGGATGGTGGAGAACCCCGTGGACCTCGTGGTGCTGGCACCGCCCATGGTTATGACTGAAGATACGCTGAGGCTGGCTGAGAGCCTTAGAGTCCCTGTCGACGAGGACCAGTTCGTGCTTGAGCGTCACCCCAAGCTGGACCCGATGAGCACCAAACGTGACGGCATCTACGCGGCGGGGGTGATAATCGGCCCGAAGGACATACAGAGCGCCACGGCGGAGGCCGAGGGGGCGGCGATGAAGGTCGTGAACTTCCTCAGCGGCGACCGCGTCATAGAGCCCAACAAGGCCTTCCTCTCCGACCCAGAGGCATGCAACGGCTGCGAGGAGTGCGTCGAGATATGCCCAGAGAACGCGATAACCATGGAAAAAGGGAAGCCTGTGATCAACGAGATAATGTGCAGCGGCTGCGGAGCCTGCATCCCTGCGTGCCCAGATAACGCTCTGGACCAGCAGGGGCTCAGCGACGCTCAGTTGAAGGCGAACATAAGGGGAGCCCTCGACCACAGCGAAGCAGAGCTCAAGATACTGGCGTTCGTCGAGCAGGATCTGGCGTACACCGCTGTCGACCTGGCGGGGCTCGCCCGTCTAACCTACCCGAGCAGCGTAAGGATCATCCCGCTGCCCAGCCTGGCGCGTCTCAAGAAGGAGCACATCCTGTACGCCTTCGCCCACGGAGCGGACGGCGTCATGATGCTCGAAGCCCCGGAACATGAGGGGCCATTCGGACATGCACACGTGATCAGCGAGGAGCGGATAGACGAGTACCGGTGGGAGGTCGAGGACGACGACGTGAACAGCAGCAGGATATGGTTCAGCAGAGCTTACGTCCCGGACTGGCGTAAACTGGAGCGCGTCTTCAAGACGTTCCACGACATCGTGGACGGCGAGGGCCCTCTTGACGAGGATGTCCGGGAGAGGCTCCGCGGGGGGCTCTCCTAGCCTCTCATTGTTCCACTACTCGTGGCGGGAAAGATTTTTCTTGTATTTGTCCGTGTGTGCGCGTGGGGGAGGGGGGTGTAGTCGTCGTCGCCGCCCCGGGTGCTGGCCTTGTCAGGGTTTTTTTCGTTGGCCGCACGTTTCTTGGGCCGACGGTGTGTGGGGTGGATGACCAGGAGAAGGCGGACGTTGTCGTGCTGGGCCGGTGAGGGAAGCGTTATTATTCTTGTTTCTCGTCTGGTTCCGTGATGGTCTCTTCCGAGGAGCTTCTTGAGAAGGTGTACAGGGAGGTTTTAATCATCCGGGAGAGGCTGGACTCGCTGGAAGGGAGGATGATCCCGGAGGTCGAGGTGAGCGCCAGGGAGCGTTGCCTGATCCGGCGGAGGATGAAGGAGGCGGAGGAAGGTCAGACCGTCCCCTAGGAAGAGGTAAAGAAGGAGATCGAGGAATGGCTGAAGTGGGCCCCTTCAGGGTCTTCTTAACTATGCACACGTAAAACTATATTATAGTAAGTGAAAAGAGCTATATGACGTAAAGAATAATCTAACACTGATTCAGGCATGCTTCTTGTTGACGGTGTCGAGTATCACCTTTACCGATTCTCCAAAGAAGAAGAGCTAGAGGACCTCGTTGAAGCAAACTCTAAGAAGATATTCGGTGAGGACAGCTTCTACTTCAACGTTAAAACGAAATTGAAAAGCCCTGCTGGAATAGTCTCGATACCAGACGGCTATGCTGTGACATTAACCAAACCTTATCGATGGTTTGTAGTGGAAGCCGAACTTTCAAGTCACCCCATATATGAACACGTTGTATCGCAATTAACCAAGTTCATCAACGGGCTCAAGAACTCAGAAACACGGAAGAGCCTCGTAAAGTCATTGCATGATACAATCACTATAGACCCGGTTCAAGAGGCTTGGATAAAACAGAGACTAGGGTCCGGAGAGGTCTACAAGTTCCTAAACGATGTAATCGACGATCCTCCTGAGCTAGTTGTTATGATTGATGAAAAGACCAGTGAACTGGAAGAGGCTCTCAGCGGACTTCCTCTAAGTGAAAAACATGCGATTGAGTTCAAAGTCTATGAGCGTGAAGGAGTGGGGCTTCGTAATATCTTATCCTTTGACTCCCTTTCGCGTAGTGGAAAAGAAGTGAAAGCAGGGTCTGCTGCTCGTGCACGCTCTGCTATAACAACTAGGAACTCACTTCCGAAGCGCTCCATTACTTCTCAATCCGCATACACTATCCCCATCCTTGAGTCACTAGTCGAAATGGGCGGAAAGGGTAAAACCCGAGATGTTCTATCGAAAGTATTCGAGAAGATGAAAGACAGCTTGACTGAAGCTGATATGGAAACTCTACCGAGTGGTAGCGACACTCGATGGTCAAATCACGCGATGTGGGAGCGATTCAAAATGGTTAAAAATGGTTACCTTAAACCCAAGTCGCAATTTGGGGTGTGGGAAATAACAGATGAGGGGAGAGCCTATATATAATTAAACAAGAATTAACCGTATGCGCATGCTCATGTGAGATGACGATGCTATGTTGACGCTCGATGATTTTAATAACTTAGCTTTCAAAAAACTGTCGATAAGGAAAAACGTCTTCAATATCTCTCAAAGTCTACCGGCAGGTGGGATTGAGAATTGGGTTCAATGGGAACTTATTGAGGCACTTAAGGATGCTGGACACAAAATAGAGCTGAAGGGCAAAGTAGAGAAAGGCTGTGACATTATAGTTGATGATGAAAGATATGTTGAGATAAGGACAGCTTCAAACGGATATATTGGAAGCCTGAAAAATGCCATAGAAAAACACCCTAAAGCGAACCTCTACCTATTCACCTACCTTAATCGAGAAGGTTCAGATGCGAAGAAGCTTTTTGAAAGTTATTTGGAGAATATGGGCTTCATATATAAATCAGCTAGTCTGACTCCAAGTATGGTGTTGACAGTAGCTGAACACCGAGCCTAAGATTATTACATCTCAATAGTGCTTCTTTTTTCATATCCTTATTCTCCGCTCGCCACTCGTAAACGTTATCCCTTCCCTACCTGTCTTATTCCCCATGCCAGTGACCAAGGAAGAGCTTCTCAAGGAAGTTCAGAAGTGGAGCAAGATCGCGCCACCCTACCACGCCTTCTACCAAGGCAAGGTCGAGATCATGCCGAAGTGCGCCATCTGCACCCTACAGGACTTCTCCATCTGGTACACCCCCGGCGTAGCCCAGGTCTGCAAGGACATCGAGAAACAGAACGAGCTCGCCTACGAGACGACCAGCAAGTGGAACTACGTCGCCGTCGTCAGCGACGGGACACGTGTGTTTGGGCTTGGGGACATCGGCGGCCAAGCCGGCTTGCCGGTTATGGAGGGCAAGGCCCTCATATTCAAGTACCTGGGGGGAGTGGACGCGTTCCCTATACGCCTGTCCACAAAGGACCCTGACGAAGTCATTCAGGCCGTAAAGTGGATAGAGCCCAGCTTCGGAGGAATTAACCTCGAGGAATTCTCGAAACCCAAGTGCTTCTACATCCTCGAAAAGCTCAGGGCCGAGATGCCCATACCTGTCTGGCACGACGACTAGCAGGGCACGGCCGCCATCAGCCTAGCGGGAACCATCAACGCCCTCAAGTTCGTAGGCAAGAAGCTGTCTGAGGCGAAGTTTACCATAGTTGGTGTTGGTTCCGCTAACACGAGGACATATTACGTGTTGAAGGCGGCTGGGGTCAACCCAAAGAACATCATCCTGACTGACAGCAGGGGCACATTAGGAACCTACAGAGACGACATAAAAGACACTTATAAGTGGCCCATCGCTGAGGAGACGAACCCCGACAACGTCGAGGGAGGCATCAAGGAGGCGGCAGAGGGAAGCGACATAATGATCGCAGCCTCTAAGCCGGGCCCGGGGACGATAAGGAAGGAGGACATCGAGGCGATGGCCTCCGACCCGATAGTGTTCGCGTGCGCCAACCCGGTGCCCGAGATATGGCCTTGGGAGGCCGAGGAGGCCGGAGCCAAGGTGATCGCAACAGGGCGCAGCGACTTCCCTAACCAGGTTAACAACAGCCTCGTCTTCCCCGCGATATTCAGAGGGGCTCTGGATGTACGCGCCAAGACCATCACAGACGAGATGTGCATCGCCAGCGCCACGGCGCTCGCCAAACACGCGGAGGACAAGGGGCTCGCGAAGGACTACATCATCCCGGCGATGAGCGAGTGGGAGATCTACCCGCTCCAGGCGGTGGAGACCGGTCTGAAGGCCATTGAGCAGTGCGTCGCCCGTAAGAAGCTGAGCAGAGCGGAGCTATACGAGAGGGCGGAGTCCATCATAAAGCGTACGCAGGACGTCGTCAAGGCTCTCATGCAACAGGGCTTCATAGACGCGCCCCCGCCTGAATAGCGGCGTCTTTTTTCCTTCTCTACGCTTTATAGCTGACCTGCTACAGGTAAGATCTGTTTTTATCGGTGTTTTCAGCAGGGGAGATTGATTCTGGCTTGATCTCGCTGCACACAAATAAGTTTTTAACGAGCAGTCGTGCGTACTATTCACAGTCGAATGAATGGTATAGCGTCTGGTTGATGGAGGGAAGTAGCGCGCCGTATTGTACCGAGTGTGGGGGGAAGCTTAAGTGGGATGCGAAGCTCCGTCACTATAGCTGCCAGAGCTGTGGGTTGACGTACACGGAGGCTGAGCTCTCCCGCGCGTTGGAGAAGCTCTACGACAGGAATGACGACGAGGATGAGAAGCATAGGCAGCGTAACGAGGACTACCTGGAGTGGTGGACGAGCTCGAAGAAGAAAAAGTAACAAGTCCCTAAATAGAATAATTACAATAAGTATCTCTGAGCCATAAATATATTCTAAATTGTTTAAAGTTTTATACTCTCGACGATTACTATTCTACTAGTAATAATTCGTTTGGTGCTGCTATGGTATTTCCTGTCGAATCCGAGGACCGTACGATGCGGAACCTCCTTATGCTCTGCCATGACGACGCGAGGCTCGTCGTCGAGGGCTTCAGGAAGATCCTGTCCATAACAGACAAGTTCATGAAGAACGAGGACACCCCCGACGGAGTGGAGGAGGAGATACAGAAGATCCTTGACGATTCCAGCGAGATCAAGAACGCACTGATCAAGGAGCTCCATGAAATCGGAGGCGTGTTGGTGAGCCGAGACGACTTCTTCAGGCTTATCAGCGCAATGGGAGACATCATGGACCAGACCAAAGGAATAAGCGCACGTTTCATAGCGATACAGAGACACGGGTTCAGCGTGCCTGAGGATGTGGCCCAGGGCCTCAACGGTCTCTCAGACATGGCGTTCGACTCCATGATAAAGCTCCGTGAGGCTATGATGAGCCTAGGCTTCAACAGCGAGAAGGCTGTCGGTTTCACCGAGGAAATAGACGAGCTGGAGAAGGTTTTCGATGAAGCCTATTTCAAGGTCGAGATGACCGTCATAACAAGCGACATGGAGCTACCGGCCATACTCATAATGAAGGACGCAATCACGCTCATGGAGAACACGGTCGACACGGTCCGCGCCGCCTCAGACCTGATAAGAATCATAGCCCTCTAAAATGACTCCTAAGCCTGTACCTGTTCAGCTTCTCGAGGATAACCGCCTCATAGTGTGGGATCATAGACAGGGCAACAGGCTGTACGAAGACGGTTTCTACGGTAAGCCCCTGGGGATCGCGAAGCCCAAAGAAGAGTTTATGCAGCCACTTGTGCTGGATGCGGTCGAAGGACTCTATCTGATGCATAAAAAGAAGGTTTCTGTAAGCGACATTCAAGGATCTAAAATAACATATGCCGATCTCATTGACAGGCTTTCACGAGAGATCGAGGGCTTCGCGGCGAAGTATAGAGTATACGGGGAGCTCAGAGAGAAAGGCTACGTCGTCACCCCCGGGATAAAGTATGGCTGCGACTTCGCCGTCTATGAACACGGGCCCGGCTTAGATCACGCCCCATACGTCATGCAGGTACATGGGTCAGAGGAGCCTCTTGACGCGGCGGAGATAGTGAAGTCCGGGCGGCTCGCCGCCACTGTTCGCAAGTCGTTCATCAAAGCGGTGGAGATTGAAGGCGAGATATGTTTCCTTGAGTTCAACTGGTGGAAAGCCTAACGCTTGTCCTCCTCGACTATCTTCATAAAGTCCTCGGGCTCCCTGAATTCCCTGTACACTGAGGCGAATCTTACGTAGCTGACGTAATCCAGTTCCTTTAGGTACGCGATGATTCTGTCGCCGATCTCTTTCGATGGTACCGCTTCATGGCCTTCCGCTATGATACTCTGTCTCACCTTCTCGGCTATGTCTCTCATCTGTTCAAGAGTCACGGGCCGTTTCTCGCATGCCTTCTGCAGCCCCTTCATCATCTTGTCGATGTTGAATCTCTCGAGCCGTCCATCCTTCTTCATTACCATGAGCTCTATCTCCTCGATATGCTCGTAGGTGGTGAACCGTCTGCCGCATCCTGCGCATTCCTTACGTCTACGAGTCATGTTGTTATGCGACTCCCTGGTCTCGAGGGTTCGCAGCACGTCCGAGCCGCAGAAGGGGCACCTCAATGTTAGACTCAAATCGGTAACAACTTATCTTTTAAAAAACTATCTCAAGAATACAGGTCATTTTAGAGCTGGCAAATAAACAACCCCGAGGATAATTAATTGAATGTATTTTAACAACCACACAAACGTCTAAATCGGCTCCCTGAAAGCTAAACACCGGCTTAGATTAGACGCGCCACCATTACAGATGAAGCTGCCAGAAAAACATGGATTCAGAAACTAGTTTATCAATCCAGAATCTCTTTTTATATTAGCGCTATGGATCTGCTCGGGCTGAAAAGATGCAGGTTGAACAACTTAAAATCGAGAAACGAGAGAAGAAGAAATCCGATCTTATGGAAGATGAACTGGAACTTCTCCCGGTATACACGAGGGAGACGAGCCGGTCAAGAATACCATCCGAGACCATGGATCACCTGAAGGCTCTTAAAAACATTAACCAAGCACTCACCAAGTTCAAGCTAAGTAAAAACGAGGTGAGGGTCTATCTCTACCTGGCGAGGTTCGGCGCCCACAAGGCTCAGAGCGTCGCCGAGGCGCTGGGCGTGCACAGGACAGAGGCTTACAAGATCCTTCGAAGACTGGAAGCGCAGGGGCTGATCAGCAGGGTCATGGAGAGGCCCATGAAGTTTGTTGCCGTGTCCTTCGAGAAGGTCTTGGACAACCTGATAGAGGAGCGGCGCCAGCGCATCTACCAGATGGAGAAGAGGAAGGCTGAGCTCCTGAAGATATGGAGGAGCCTCCCTGAGCCGGAGAACGTTCAACACAGCAAGGAGACTTTCCAGGTGCTTGAGGGTAAACGCCACATCAGTGTCAGGCTTAACGAGCTTCTTGAGGGCTGCCAGGAGAGCATCGACATCGTGGTCTCAGATACCAACCTCATCTGGCTGTACAACACTCCTTTCCTGGACGACTTGGAAGAGGTAGCAGTAGACAAAGGAGTAAAGGTTAGGGTGTTGACCAACTATTCACCTACCAGCAGCTACGTTCTCGACCAGATAGAGGTGGGAAACGGTGACTTCGCCTACCTGAAGAAACACGAGATGCCTGGTTTCTTCATAAAAGACGGCAAGGAGATGATCCTGCTGATGGCCAACGACCAGAGCAACCTCTACGGCATGTGGACCAACTACGACAGCATAATCAGGAGCTACGACATACTCTTCACCCTACTCTGGAAGAACAAGTAGATCATGAACACCTTCTTCTAACCTTTTAGCTTAGAATAAGGTTTAGGTTCCACAGGCTTACCCCGATTTTGATTACACCGGCTACCAGAGGAAACCCTATGAAGTAGCTGGCTACCCTCGTCTTCACTATTCTGTTCAATACGTATGGTACCATGATGCAGATGGCCACGACGAGGAAGTCTGTCTGTATCCACTGGCCGTTGCTCATGAGTGATGCAGCCATCGTGTTTCCCTCAACGAGACCTAGCGAAATTCCGAATCTTGTGGACACCCAGTCTCCTAATGCTCCGACAATGAGTAGGAAATATGCTACCGGTTCGATCTTTAGCTCTGAAGCATTAAACAAATGGATCTATACTATAGATTATTAATCTATAATTTAAAGCTATAGATTACAGATGCATAGATAAAAATCAATATAATAATTTATGTGTAATAATGGATTATTTAATTTAAATAACCTATTGATGACAATAAATGATTACTCTATTCTCCAATAGAAAGGAGCGTCAAACCCAAGGGAAGAACCGAGGTTAATCCGAAATATACCTGAGTCCACGTTGCTTACCCAGAATGTAGTGCCGACAAGCTCCACCCCCGGAGTAGCCTGTACCTTTTCGGGGGTTCTACCAAGGTTGTGAGCGAAGTCGACGTATGTGCTGCCCGTCGTCACCGTGGCTACCCCCGTCTCGTATTCCATGATTAGATCCGTGGACGCCTTGACGGCGTCTGGGGTCACCAAGGTGACGTATTGGAAGGAAGGGTTAGAGGCTTCAAGCCAGATCTGTACCTCTATCTTCTCGCAGGGGTCCCAGCTGCCATACACTGGAGCCGTGAGCTTCATCGGGTTCACCTCGTCTCCTACATGACCGTTGAAGAAGACCCTGTTTATCTTCCAGTAACTGCCCGTGTCACCAGCCTGTACGTAGGGCACCCACGTCGAGTTCCTCGTCCCCGACTCGGTGTAGGTCACGATGCAGTCCATCTTATCGAAGTCTCTCAGCCGGATGCTGGTCTCCCCGGTGTTAGTCACGTTGGCCCTCAGGGTCTGTGAATCCACAAGCCTAAAGGAGACGAACTCCATGTCCTCGTTTAAGACCGCCTCGCTCTGTGAGACCATGCTGTCTATCCCTTTGCTGATCACTCCGAAGCTGGATACGGTAGAGGTTATTATAATTGATACGCCTGCGATTATTATGATGGCCGTGAAGGCGGTGGCTACCGTCGTTGACTGACCCATACCTAATCTCCTATGGTGAAATAGAGCTCGTCGTCGACTCCGTTATAGGTGTTGAAGCGGAAGTAGTAGTCGCCCTTCTAAGTCTGAGGACGTCGTTATGGTTATCTCGATGGTCTCGGAGTCCTGCCAGTTGGTGTCGTCGCTGTTTAGCAGCGTGAACGCCCAACCCGGCCCCGACTCGGCGTACTGGACGTGGCTATACTCCCCGATTCTCCCAAAGATGATGTCGCTCATCTCGACTACCGATGAGGGTATGATTGAGGTACCGGTGTTCTTCACCCATACCTTCACCGTCGTGGACGACGTGTTGACGGCGGATATCACGTCGATGCTTGTCTGCATCTTATCGCTGAGCCTATCTGACATCGATAGGGTTTCATGCTCCAGCCCTGCCATGGAGGTGAGGAAGACCTGAGACAGGGCCGCCGCCGCGATGACCACGGCTACGAGAACTATGCCTTCGGATACTATCGAGGATGCCATCTCGGGTTCAACCTCGATTCAGATTATATAGATAGTTTATAAATCTAATACATGGAAGAGTTCCGGCGTAGATAGTGCTCCAGAATCATCTGAGAAGTACTATGTCGCCGCGACTTTCGGCTTCTTGGTTCTAAGCTCCTCGACCACGCGCTCCAGCTCGGTGAGTGTAGAGATCACCTCACTCTGCTGCAGCATCCCCTCGACCTCGTCCTCGGTCTCCTCCACGTCCTGTTTCGCCAGCCCCTTGATGACGTTTACCTCAGGTAAAGGCTCCGGCTCAGAGGATTCCTCGGACTCGTCAAGATGATCCGTCTCCTCTTCCATCATCTTCACTTCGATAGCCTTGTAGCCGTCATCGCCCGAGGGTACGGTTTCAGGCAATTTATCGGAGACCACCTCTTCATCATCCAAGGCGGCGAAGGCCTGCTCCATAGGATCTATGGGTTTAACCTTCTTGAGGATCTCTGGTTCAAAAAGGTCCTCTTCCTCATCTAGACTAAACGACTGGGGTCTAGCCATTGGGACCTCCTCGGCGTCTATTTCCCTGGGTTTAGCAGGATACTGTAGATCCTCTATAAGGTTCAGAACCTGGGTCAGGGCTAGAAGCCCATCCACCTTCTTCTTTACGCTGAAGTATTCCAGTACCACCGTGATCATGGCGACCGTGGTTAGGAGATAAGAGGCTATGAGAAGCAGCCCCATGAGGTTCTCTCCAAGCATGCTATCGATGGAGGACACGTCCACCGTCTCGTTGATTGCGTATAGCTGCAGCATCAGCACGACGCTGAGTATTACACCTGACACTAGTAGCCATCTTCCCGGCTCGAAGTTACTTCTTATCAAGTCGCTCGTTTCACTCACCTCTATATAGTAGCCACTCCACCTAGGTAGTTAGCGACGGCCTCGCTGATAATCAAATAGACCGTTCCGCCTAAAGCCATTTGCATCCCGATATAATACAAAACTGTGAACCTTGAGTCACCCTCCATATTATAGATGCTGAAGACGTTGTTGAAGGCGAATAAGGCTAAGGCGAACACGAAGAAGAGCCTCATGAACGATATTTCGGGCACCGAGAAGAAGTCTAGTAGAGAAGCCATCTCCCCTATGAACTCTATGAGTGACGTGAAGAAGCCGTCGATGACAGCGAATAACGCGGCCGATATCACGTACAGAGGTATCACTAGCCCAACGTGGTAGCTGACAGCCGAGTATTTCCGCTCCCTTAGGGTGACGTAGATGTGGTAGAACTGTTCTATGAACTTGGAGGCTATACCCAGGTCACCTCCAGTGTATATAGTGTCCGTCATGATGGTATTAACCCGCCGTATCAGGGTGCTGTCTATCTCCGTCTCGAATCCCCACCAGGCGACCTTCGGCTCGACGCGCATCTTGATCTTGTTGTTTAGACTCTGGATGACGGAGTCCAAGCTGGCGAAGTCCGTCTCCGATGCACTTTGAAGTATCATGGCCAGCGGTATGTGGGCGGACAGGTTGGAGGCCATGTACCTGAAGAACGCCGGGTAATCTGACTCTTTCTTCTTAACGTTGTTCACGTATGTCCGCCCGATGAGGCCCCCCAAGAATAGTATTATCCCTATTATTATGAAGTGCATGAACCGGCTCTCAAACGGTATAAACAGGACTAGACCAGACAGCACGAGGCTCATGATCGCGGCGTACTCTGCGCGCTGCCTGTTCGGGGGTTTCTCCTTCTGCTCTTGGACTAATGGCGTCAGGCTTTGATGACTGGAAGATAAGCCATGATAGAATGTAGAGGATAAAACTGATGACGATCACGATCATGATCGCGAATAAGATCATTATCTTGGGGTCGTAGAAGATAGATGAGATGAGCATCGTGGTGGTCATGAAAAGGGTGATGCTGAGCATGGGAAGATACGCGTCGCTGAGTGTCCTCAGCCGATTTATGGCCTGCATACGTGACGACTCAAACTCAGCCATGTAGTTAGTGTAGTACTTCTCTATGAACAGGTTCACAGGCTCACCGGACGCGATGCTCTGGCTTGAACAGAAAATCGCTGAAGTCTTTTGTCGGCGCCTCGGTGCTTATGATCTCCGTGGCTTTTGCCTGAGGGTACCGCCACTGAGTCATCAACACTATTATCCTGTTCAAGTAGGGTACAATGCTGTTGAAGATGAGTTTCTCGGAGGCTACCTGAAGCATCAAGACCCTGCCGATGGTGCCTGACGTGATGGGCCTAAGGTAGAGCATGAAGAAGGGAAACTCGAACTCTATCTTGTCTCCTTTGCTAAGCCCCTCGACGAACTTCGCCAACTTTTGCCGCTCAATAATCAATTCTCTTGACCCACCTTACTCTTGACTTCTTATTCGACCCCGTGGCCGAGCTTCATCAAGGCTTGACGCCTTAGCCTCGCATGGGCCTGCTCGATCCCTACGCCCTGGACGTAGAGGATGTAGTCCAGGACGTCATCGTACTCCAGTATGCCGAGGGCTATCATGTACTCAAGGATCTCTGCCCTCATGAACAGCTCGTCGTAGATCTTCTTGATCTCCGCGCCTGTGTAGCCTTTCATGGTGGCGATCTTGTTATCCAGGAGGTAGCTAGTACCCAGCCCCCTGAACTCCACCCTGTCCGTGGAGGGATCGAAGCTGAACACTTCGATGAAGTTGAAAGCCTGGTCCGCCGGCTCGTACCCGAGGATCTCGTTGATGCTCAGGACGCGGCGCTTGTACTTCCCCGTCTCGTAGTCGTGGACGGCGCTCTGGAACAGAGCCGCGTTCAGGTTGTCTACGTGGGTCTTAGGGACGTTGATGGGGAAGTTCGTGAGCCTCTGGACGAGTTTCCCCACCGTCGACGCGTGGAAGGTCGCGATGCTGGGGTGGCCGGTCTGCATGGCTTGGAACGCGATGTTGCTCTCCGCGCCTCTGACCTCACCTATGATGATGTACGTGGGCCTCTGCCTCAGAGCCGCCTTGAGCAACGTGAACATGGTGATGCCTTCCTCGCTTCCGGAGTTACCTGTGTCCCTGACGACCTCTCGTATCCAGTTCTTGTGTGGGACATGCACCTCAGGGACCTCCTCGATGCTGACTATCTTGTAGTCACGCGGCATGAAGGTCATGAGGGCGGAGAGGCTGGTCGTCTTGCCGGAGGCAGTCTCCCCACAGATCCATAAGCTCATCTTATTCTCTAGAAGCATCCATACGTACGCAGCCGCCAGGCTGCTCATCGTGCCCCAGTGAATGATCTGGCAGATGCTGATGGGGTTCGAAGCGAACTTACGGATGGTGAAGTTGCTTCCCCTAGCTGAGACGTCCTCACCGTACACCAGGTTCAACCTCGATCCGTCGGGCATCTTAGCGTCGACGATGGGCTCCCTGTGGCTGGCTGGTTTACCGACTATCTCGCTGAGCTTGAGGGCGAAGCCGTCGAGCTCCTCCGACGCCTCAAACACAATGGTGGTCTCCATCGTCTTGAAGATCTTGTGATCTATATGGATCGGCCCTAGGCCGCTGCAGTGAATGTCTTCAATGTAGATGTCCCGGATGAAAGGCTCCAAGATGCTTGAACCCACCTTCTCGCAGTATATCTCGTACTTGAGCATCTCGTAGCTGAGGGGGTCGAGCTCTATCTTGTCCAAGTTACCGTGTCTGAACCTAGATAGGAAGCCCTTTTTTCATCTTCATCTTGCTCGGGGTTCCTGGCCTTCGGCTTCATCTTCCTGTTGACTATGGTTATGTTCTTGATGAGCTCGTTCAGGTAGTTCGTCTTCGCCTCGGATGACTTGAAGGCGACGGTGTCATCGATGGAAAGGGCGATCCTTTTCTCCACTTCGGCTAGAATCCAGTCTCTGTTGAAAAAGAGACGGGGCTCAATCGGCTTATAGATCAGATCCTTGTTCTTCCCTTCAACTAGGATGTGGATAAACACAGGGTCTCCCACAGGATAGATCAGGTTAGGCTCCTCAAGGACGCCCATATCCCTTGAAAGGCTATCCATAAGCGTGGGAGGCTCGAATTCCTTCTTTTTGAAGAGGTTCCTCATGTATAGCCTGAAATACGGGTTTTTCTTCACCCGTTTCTCCCAGTTCTTGTTGAACCCCTCGAGCCTAGAGATCTGTCCCTCAACACTGACTTTAGCGTCTGTGCCGTAGCCGGCGAAGCTCTTACCAATAGCCTCAAAGGATTCCAAGTAACTAGGAATAAATGAATTTCAATACCCAGTTTGTAGGCTGTTTTAGTTATTCACATAGATTCGTTTACCTTGCGATCACGCTCGCGCGCTTCGGATGATCGTTGTAAAGAAAAAAGGTTGGATCTAGTCCTTGGCGAGTCTTTTAATCTCCGCTACGTCGATCCCCAGGCCATCGGCTACGCGTGTGCCGTAATCTGGGTCCACCTTGTAGAACAACACGGTCTGACGTACCTGTATCTCTTTCTTGGCGTTCCCCAGATGCTCGACGATGTTGCTGATGAGGTGGGCGCGGTCGACGTCCGTCATCACCTTGTTGTAGAGGGCGGCTGGCTGCACATAGTCGCTGTTGGGGTGAACATACGTGTATCTACCCCATTCGCCCTTTATCTCATAGGTAGGCCACTTGGCCGCCGCGTCTGGCTCTGGTCCACCGAACGTGTTCGGGTAATAGTTGGGGCTTCCCTCGTGTTCAGTCATCGTCCGCATGAGGCCGTCCCTCTGGTAGTTCATGGTCATGGCCTTCGGCCTGTTAACTGGTAACTGCGTGTAGTTGACCCCGAGCCTATACCTGTGGGCGTCGTGATAGCTGAACAGCCTCCCCTGAAGCATCTTGTCCGGCGACGGGGCTATCCCGGGCACGAGGTTGGCTGGCGAGAACGCCGCCTGCTCAACGTCCACGAAGTAGTTCTCAGGGTTCCTGTTCAGCACCATCCGTCCCAGCGGGATTAGGGGGTAGTCGCCGTGTGGCCATACCTTGGTTATGTCGAAGGGGTTGAACCTGTAGTTCTCCGCCTCCTCTGGCTTCATTATCTGGACGCTCACGTTCCAGGCTGGGTAGTCTCCATTCTCGATGGCTTTGAACAGGTCTCTCGTGGCGTGGTCAGGGTCTTTACCTTTGAGTATCGTTGCCTCTGCGCTCGTCAGGTTCTGTATTCCCTGCGCCGTTATGAAGTGGATCTTAACCCACACGTATTCGTCTTTGTCGTTGTACCACATGAAGGCGTGGCCGCTGTATCCGTTCATGTGCCTAAAGGTCTTGGGCGTCCCCCTGTCGGAGAAGAGGATCGTGACCTGATGTATCGATTCCGGGATGAGTGAGAGGAAGTCCCAGAACATGTCTGGGTCTTTCGTGTTTGTAACTGGGTTACGTTTCTGTGTGTGTATGAAGTCAGGGAACTTGATGGGGTCCCTTATGAAGAAGACTGGCGTGTTGTTCCCTACGAAGTCGTAGTTACCTTCCTCGGTGTAGAACTTTACTGCGAAGCCCCGTGGATCTCTCTCTGCGTCTGCCGACCCCCTTTCCCCGCCGACCGTGGAGAACCTGGCGAATACCTCGGTTTTCTTTCCAACCTCTGACAGGAACTTGGCTTTGCAGTAGCCGCTGAGGTCGTTCGTTACCTCGAAGTAGCCGTGTGCCCCCGCGCCTTTTGCGTGCACTATTCGTTCCGGGATTCGTTCCCTGTTGAAGTGCGCCAGCTTTTCTAGGAGGTGCACGTCCTGCATCAGTACTGGGCCTGAAGTGCCAGCCGTTATGCTGTTCTGGTCGTCGTCAACTGGAGAGCCGAAACTTGTCGTTAGTTTCTTCTTAGTTTTCATAGAAGAAAAACCTCTGAAAAGATTAATGATGCGGCTAATATTATTGGTTTCGTTTAAGGAATCCCTTACTCTAAGGGTTAGATTGGTCTCTGGAACTCGCCATACCCCGGCTTCCCGACCACCTGTCCCTCCTCGTAGACTATCTCGCCGCGGACCATGGTCATCACCGGCGCCCCCTTCCCCTCCATGCCCTCGTAAGGCGTTATCTTCTGGATGGTGTGAAGGTCCTCGCCCCTTATGTGGAACGGCTTACCCATGTCGGCCACCACGATGTCGGCGTCCGCGCCGAGGACGATGTCCCCCTTCTTGGGGTACAGCCCGTTCATCATGGCCGGGTTGGTGCTGAAGACCTCCACCAGCCGCTCCAGGCTGATCATGTCCCTGTTCACGGCGTCCAGCATCAGCGGCAGAGTAGTCTCTATGACCACGCCGCCGCTGGGCGCGTCGAAGATGTTCTCCCATCCCCGCTCCTTCTCCTCCCTGGTGTAGGGGGCGTGGTCGCTGGCCAACACGTCGATGGTGCCGTCGTTGAGCGCCTCCCAGAGCCTCAGCTGGTCGTCCTTGCCCCGCAGCGGCGGGTCGACCTTGGCGTAGGGGCCCCTCTCCTCCATGGTCTCCCTGGTGAAGAGGAGGTAGTTGGTGCTGGTCTCCCCGGTCACCGCCTGGCCCATGGCCTGGGCCCACTCGACGACATCGACGGCGCCCGCCGCCGTCATGTGGCATATGTGCAGGTGGACGTCCGTCTCCGCAGCCAGCGTGACGCACCTCATGGTCGCCTCTATCTCGGCTATCGCGGGCCTGAAGTCGCAGTGCGCCAACGGGTCCGTGCGGCCGGACGCCTTGGCCTCCTCCATGTACATGTCCACCAGGTTGCCGTTCTCGGCGTGCACCAGCAGCGGCTTGTCCAGCTCCGAGAGGGTGTTCATGTGCCTGAGCAGCGTATAGTCGCTGGCAGCCAGCTCCTTGAACCGGGCGATGAGGAAGCTCTTGAACGCCGTGGCGCCGGCCTCGCTGACGGCGACTATGTCCTCGGTGGGCACCTCACCCGCGCCGCCGATGAACGCGAAGTCCACCAGGCTCTTCCTCTCAGCTATCCCCTTCTTCTGGTTGAATGCCTCGACGGTCACGGTGGCGGGCTGGGTGTTCGGCATGTCCACCACCGTGGTCACGCCGCCGGCGGCCGCCGCCCTTGTCCCGGACTCGAAGTTTTCCCTCTCCGGGAAACCCGGGTCACGCAGGTGGACGTGCATGTCCACCATACCGGGTAGGACCACCTTCCCCGCTGCGTCGACGACCCTGTCGGCGCTGGGCTCGCCTGACTTGACGACGCCCACTATCCTGCCGCCGTCGACGACCACCGAGCCCTCCGTGATCCCAGAGGGCAGCACAAGGAGGCCGTTCTTGATAACTACGTCAACAGTCAACTCTATACTCGCAGAATACAGCGATGGATGGGATTAAACTCTTTCCAAGAAAAAATTAGAGGGGCACGACGACCTCGGGCCTCTGTATCCTTGAACGGATCTGGGTGGTGCCGTCCACGCAGGCCAGCCTGCCCTCATGCTTTTCCAGGAGGCTGAACCTGGCCTCGTCCATGGGGTCGACGCCGAAGCCCTCCGTGATTATCAGGGTGAACCCGAAATCCTCGCCGCCCGTGACGCCGACCCCGATCTCGTATCCCAGGAACTCGGTCAGGTCTTTCTGGTCCACTCCGCCGACTATGACTGCGCTGACACCGTTCTTGGCCGCGGCGCGCAGAGCGTCCACCGTGACGACCGAGCCGCCCACGACTACCTTTCCCCGATGCTCTGCCTTGATCTCCTCCGACGTCAGGGGTACGTCAGCCGAGTCTACGGCCAACACCAGTTCACCTATAGCCTCGCTGCCGAGTCCAAATGCGCCCTGGAGCATGGCGGCCCTGGTCTCGACGACTGCGCCCTCGCCATCGATGACATCCACGACCTCGCCAGGTATATGGGCCTTCACCATCATCTGGATTGGGTGGCCCCTAATAATAGCGCGGCCGGTGACAGGCGAGAAGCTCTCGATCCTGCCGTCGATGGGAGACCTCGCCACCTTGGTAGACCTACCGAAGAAGGACCTGTAGATGGCGATGACCTCGTCCTTTTTCACATCGTCGCCCGTGGTCTTCAGCACATAGTTCTTCACCATGTCCGGGCTGATGCCAAGCGACGCGTAGATCCTCAGCTCACGGATGTCAGGGTTCTCCACCACGCCCCTTGCGACCACCGTCCCAGGCTCCACCGTGTCCCCGGGCTTCACCAGCACCTCGCCCTCGGTAGGGATCCTCCGCTCCTTCCGTACCACGGTGTCCTCAAACAACTGTAGGCTCTGCATGTGATCCCCCCTATGGCCTCTTGGGCGACTCCGGCGTCTTCCTGAACCTGTTCAGCGGCCTCCCCCTCGCGTCTAGAAGCAAGCCTACTTCACCTCCCTGTATCTGCTTCTTCACCTGTTTGCCTCTCCCGGCTCCGAGATCCAGCCGCCTATGGGGCGTGAACGTTGCCTCGGCCACCTCGTCTACGTCCAAGGGGACGAGGCGGATGTCGCCTACCTTGACAGACTCGACCATCTCTGAGCCGTCCACCGTCATCTGAACCGTCACAGCCTCCTCTCCCTCCCTGGCCTTGCCCATGGGCGCGACACACGTGGCCAGGCTCGTCAGACTCTCCTCGACCAGTATCTGCAGCGCCGCGTCGTGGTTGACGCCCAGCAGGTTGCCCAGGTGAGGCATTATGCTTGACCGGTCCACCATGATCTCGGTTACTCCCATCGGCTCCAGGGAGTCGACGAGTATCATCGTGGACTCCAGGGCGGGCTGGTCCCTGAAGACCCTACCCTTACCCACGACTAAGTGAGTCTTGAACAGGTTGATGATGGTCTTCTCCAGCGCCTGATGGAAAATGTCGCTCAGGGTGCGCCCCACCAGGGCGCCCTTGAGCCTCGACGCTATGCCCTTGTGCTTCTCCAAGCCGAGCCTCACAGCTTCCCGCGCAACCGCCGCCTGTACGATCATCTGCTCAGGTGACAGAGTCTCGTGCTCGTGGAGCATCATGTTGCCCACCGTGTTTCTTACGGACTGCTCGTCCATCTCAGGGGGCAGCCACCTCATAACGTTCCCGAGACCCGTTTCCTTGACTATGTTCATGACGCCGTAGGTGATGCCTATGTCGGCGTTCAGCGACCTGTTGAATATGCCGTTGAAGACCGAGTAAACGTCGGTGGTCTCCCCGCCGACGTCCACGCCGATGAGGTTCACGGCCCTGGCCTCGGCGTAGGCGTATAACAGCTTACCCACGGCCGCCTGAGTCGGGAGCAAAGGCTCCTCTGTCCAGCTCAGCAGCTCGTCGTAGCCTGGCGAGTGCACGATGACGTGCTCCATGTAGGCGTCGTAGATGCCCTCCCTAGCGGGCCCCAGGTTCTCCTTGCTGATGACTGGCCGGACGTTCTCCACCATCCTTGTGGCGTAGTGCTCCTCACTCAGGGCCTTCCTCACCTGATCCCGTATCTCGACGTTCCCGGCGTAGATGAAGGGAAGCGGATAATCCTTACCGAACCTGGGCTTCACGTCAGCCGTGTTGACCAGCTCCGCCATCTCAAGCACCTGGGCCACGGCGCCGCCGTCAGTGCCGCCCGCCATCAACATTATGTCAGGCTTGAGGGACCTCAGCCTCGCTATCTTCTCGAAGTAGGGCCTCCTGTCGTCCTTGGAGAACTGGTCCATGAGGAGCGCCCCCGCCCCGAGGGCCGCCCTCTGAGCGCTCTCGCCGCTGATGATGCCCATGACTCCGCCCACGACCATGTGGAGGCCGCCGCCTGAGCTGCTTGAGGCCATGAAACGGTGAGCAGTGGATGGCCTGTCGCCGTCCAGAATCTTTTTTCCTGTGCTGCCCTCAAGCTCAGCCAGAGCGGTCTTCACTCCCACGGTGACGTCGAGGACGGGGGCCTCCATCGTCGTCATGGTCTCCGAGACTCCTCCGAGCCTGTAGCCGCTCGCCGTCCTCTCGACGAGGATGGCTTTCGTCGTCCTGCTGTCGATGTCGACGACCAGATAGGACTCTTCTTCTGATCCCATGTTATGTCTCTCCTTGGTTACCTTGAGTTGACCCTCAAGGAACCCTGTGTGACTCTCCGAGACACAGTTTATAACTAACTCGTTTTAATATTGAAACCATGTTTTTATATTCAAACGATCATTTTAATCTTGGTGATTTGAATGGGTGAGCCACAGATGATCGTCCAACCCATCACACGGGAGGCCTTCAAGCTCCTTGAGGACGAGACACGGCGTCAGATCGTCTTCATGCTCAGAGACGAGGCCCTCGCGGTGAAGGACATAGCCCGGAGGCTGAGCCTCACGCCCCAGAACATCTACCACCACATGAACAAGCTACAGGACGCCGGCATAGTGAGGCTCAGCTACGAGAGAAGAGACGGGCACATCATAGAGAGCTTCTACTCCACGTCCGCGGACAACTTCGTGTACAGCGAGGACAGGATACCCGAGAGCGTCGTCCAGAGCTACGTGGACATACTCAACGGACTCAACGAGCTGGGGCATGGACTAGATGTGAGCCTGGACGCCGCGAGCCAGCTAGAGGAACTATACACGGAGTACCTCAGAGGAGCCTCAAGCGATGTGCCCCGCGACGACGTCTGCATGGTGTGCAGCTTCTCGGGGTTCTTCATGAAGTTCGGCCCCATGAACAACGTGCTCCTCGACAGGGTGCTCCAACTGGCGGCTCTCCTTGAGATGACCGACGAGGAGTTCAGCGCCCACCTCGATAGGCTCGGCGAAGTAAGGAGACTCCTGAAATCCATAAAGAAGGTGGGGTAGCCTACCATGTTACCCGGTAGGGCATCTCGTTGAGGCAGACGGCGCCGTTCCTTGTGACCAGCACGATGTCCTCGATGTGGCCCCTGTAGTTGTTGTCGGCGTCCCTGCGCCCCGGCTCGTAGGTCAGGGTCATGCCCGCCTTCAGGGGCTGATTGTCTGTCTCGATGGGCCCGAAGCTGGGGGCGTAGGGCATCGTGTAGTCGTGGACGTCCAGCCCGACCTGGTGGCCTGTCCTGGGCGTCGGCAGGAACCCCAGCTCCCTGTTTATCTCGTTGGCCTTCTCCAGCACCTTGTTCCCCGTGGCACCCTCCCTGATGTTCTTGATGCCCTCGATCTGGGCCTGTATGGCGCGCTCCATGTAGTCCTCTGTCTCCTTCTCCCAGGTCACGTGCCAGTTGCGGCCCATGTCGCTGCAGTAACCCGTCTTCAGCCTGACGCCCACGTCTATGCTTAGGGCGTCGCCGTGTTTCAGGTACTCCGTCTCGTTCTGCTTGATGAACCCTATGCTGCTGTCGAAGCTGTACTCGTAGGCGCCCAGCTCTATGAGGTTGGCGTCCAGCTCCCGTTTGAGGTCCTCGACGCTGCGGCCGGGCCTGGTCTCCTCGATCATCACCTGAACCCCCGCCTCGGTGATCTCCATGGCGCGCCTCATCTCGACTACCTCGTACTCGTCCTTTATGCTCCTGAGCTTGAAGACGTAATCGCTGATGTCCCGTTCAGGTGTCACGGGTACACCCAGCTCCTCGGTCAGCCTGTACGCCATCTGGGCACTCACGGTGCTGAGGTCGAAGCATATCTTCGCGGGGCTGTAGGGCTTCAGCGCCTCTTTGGTGCCGGCGATGTGGTGGCCCTTCTCCTGCTTGATGGCTATGACCTTGCTGAACTCTCCCGTGGCCTCCACCCGCGGCGCCCCCCAGTGGGGGGTAACCAGAGTGGTGTCTCCGCCTGTGTCCATGACGAAGGTTTGGTGCTCGTCGCCCAGAGCCATGGGCATGACGTATATGGTGTTGCTCGGGTTCTGCTTTATTACCTCGTTGAAGAACACCACGGCCTCGAAGCCCCTTCTCTCGGCCTCCTCAAGGATGGATCCACGTCTTCTCTTAAGAGACTCCTTCTGATCCAAGAACTCACCGGATAGGAAAAGGTGAACATGGTTAAGACATTTACCCAGACGCTCAAGGCGAAGTCGATTCCTTAAATCCTAGGCGGAGTCATAGACGCCATGCTCGACGATCTCCACGGAGAAGGCCTGATAATACACCACTGGGACACGGACGGGTTATGCTCGGCCGCCCTGCTTCTCGGCTACCTGAAGCCGAGGAGCCTCGTGAACATGTGCCCAACGATCGGAGCCTTCTATCTGACAGAGCAGGAGATCGACTACGCCGTGGGCTTCGACTACGTCATAATTGCGGACATGGCTCTCCCCGAAGCAGACGTGCAGAGGCTTAGCGAAGAAACTAAGGCAGTGGTCTTTGACCATCATCACCAGAAGCCGATTCAGGGCATCGAGCACATCAACCCAGTCTCCCACGGCGCCGAAGCAGAGGACTATCCCTCGTGCACCTGGGTCCTCAAGGAGAAACTGGGGCTCCCCCTCAGCATGCACGTCGCGCTGGGGTTCATCGGCGATCGAGAGCACAGGATCATGGAGAACCCACGCTTCAAGGGAGTCACAGAGAAGTACCTCACCGATGACGGAGTCACGTTCGACGAGGCGCTGACGCTTGTGGGGCTCATCGACAGCAGCTACAAGGTGGGAGACAAGGATGGAGTGGAGGAGGCGCCGAGGCTCCTCAGATGCTACACGAAGCCGGACGACATCAGGAATAACAGCAGGTGGCGCGAGAACATGAGGCTCTTCCAGGAGAGGCTCGACGAGATACTCGCGGAGCCCCCGGAGGACAGGGATGGCGTGCTCTATAAACGCCTAGACACAAGGTACGCCGTCATCTCGGCGGTCACACGTAAGCTAGCGTGGGGCACCAGAAAGGACACCGTAGTCATCAACACCGGACTTTTCCCGAGCCACGACCAGCTCTACAGCCGAAGCACCCGCCTGGACATGCAGCCCATGATAGAGAGGGCCAGGGAGCTGGGGTTCAACGCCGGCGGCAAGGAAGACGTGCTGGGCGCCATAGTGCCTAAAGAAACGACGGAGTCCTTCGTCGAGGAGCTGTACAGGTTCTTCAAAGAAAAATAGGGGATTAGGTTCTCCTCAGCACGCGGCCGGGAGTCGCCTCAGTGTGTTTGCCTTTCTCGACCACGGCCTCGCTGTTGACGAACACATACTCTATGCCCTTGGGGTGCTTGTTAGGCTCGACAGGCGTGCCCACGACCTCCAGCTTGTCGAGGCTGAACACAGTTATGTCTGCGTAGCTGCCCGGCGTTATGGTGCCGCGTCCCTTGAGGTTGTGGTGCTCCGCGGCGGCTGTGCTTATCTTGTATATGCACTCCTCGACGGTGAAGACTTTGAGCTCTTTGACCATCTTGTCGATGAACGCAGGGAAGGCGCTGTAGCAGTTTCTGCCGGGCCTCCTGTACGGCGGCTTCTTCATCTTGTACTCGGCATCATAGACGGACTGGTCTAGGCTGAGGCTGCCGCACCTGTGCTGGAACATGAGGGCCCTGTACGGCTTCCACGGGAAGTTGCCGGTGTCGGCGGTCCCCGCGGTGTAGCCCATGGCGTCCGGATCCTCGCATATGAGGTCGAACCACGTGTCCAGCTGCGGCTTCTCCCGCTCCGCCGCGATCTGGGCGACGTTCTTTCCGATCAGCTTCTCGTCCTTGTGCTTGCTTACCCATATGTTCTCGGCCCACTGGGGGTTGGTGTTGGGGCTGTACGCCAGCCTGATGAACCACTTGCCGTTCTTGAGGGCGTCCACGATCTCCTCACGGTAGTCCGGGACCTTGAGCCACTCCGCGAACTTCTCACGGCTCCCAGACTCCCTGAGCCAGGGCGTGAGGATGCTGCTGAGGTAGGGCATCACGTCGAAGCCGCCGCGGAGGAACCAAGGCATGCTGTCGAAGCTGATGTCGAGGCCCTCCTCGAGGGCGTCGTCGAAGTACTGTAGGGTTGCCCTGATGTTATGCTCCTCCATGTATTCATGTCCCTCCGGCACCAGCCTCCAGCCGGGGGTCAGATGGGCGATGTTGGTCTTGACGCCGGTGACGCGGCAGGTGTTGATGCTCTCCAGTAGGCCGTCCACCTTGTTGCTGCGGGTGTCCCCGAACTTTACGTCGCGCCTGCGGCCCGTCCGCCTCCAGTGGGGGCAGTAGACGCCGCCGTACTCCTTCATGATGCTTACGCACTCGTTGATCTCGTCAATGCTGGCCCAGACGCCGGGGTCATAGTCGAGGCCGGCGCTGAGGCCGATGGCGCCCTCCCGCATGGCCTGGTGGATGAGCTCCTTGATCTTCTCAAGCTCCTCCGGCGTGCTGTGGCGCTTGTAGTCGTTGCCCATCACGTTGATCCTGCACGTCCCCTGTCCCACGAGGGGTGCGGCGTTCATGGAGACGCCCACTTTCTCCACCCTGTCCATCCACTCGCCCAATGTGCTCCAGTCCACCTCCCACCCGTAGTGCTTCTTCATCAACTCGTTAACGTCCTCGCGGGGGAACACCTGGTTCTTGGGGTAGTACTTGTGGGGCTCCAGCTCGTCCATGTGCTCGCTGGCTATGCCCGGTAGTTCCATCATGTCTCCGAAGGGCCCCTGGCTGCCTCCGCACTGGCCGCCCACGAACGTGGTGACCCCCTGCATAATGTAGCTCTCGGCCTTCGGGAAGAAGAGGAGTGTGGAGTCCCCGTGGCTGTGGGCGTCTATCCAGCCCGGCGACGCGTAGAGACCCTTGGCCTCCACCACCTTCTTGGCGTCTCCCTTCACGGCCCCCAAGGCGGCTACCTTGTCGCCCTTCACGCCGACGGAGCCCTTGTATGGGGCCTTACCTGAGCCGTCGACGATATAGGCGTCTTTTATGATCACGTCATACTCTTCTGACATCATTCATCTCTTCTTGAATGAGATGCATATTAGTACGCATGGAATATTAAAACTCAGAGCCTGAGAAAAATGGGGGTTAAGTCACGGTGACTAGGATCGTCTCGAACTCGCCCGTCTCCAAGTTGTGAACCAGTATGACGTGGGTTCCCTCGCTTGCGTCGGGTATCTGAATCTCTAACGCGAAGGGGTCTGCCTCTCCCCCGAGGAGAACAACGTAGTCCCCCGGCTCGACGCTCTCGGGATAACAGGTAAGGTCGCTGGGACCCGAGTTAAGGCCCCAAGAGAAGTTGAGAAGCCCTTTCTCGCCGTCCCATTTTCGCTGCTGCTCCCAGTAGACCTTCACATGAGGCGTGATCTGGAAGCTTGGGTCACCCTTGTCGCCCTTGGGCCCTTGTTCTCCTTGTGGTCCCGTGGACCCCTGTGGGCCCGTGTCTCCCTTCAGCCCCTGTTCTCCTGGTGGCCCCTGTGGTCCTGTTGGCCCCTGGGGGCCCTCGGGTCCTTGTGGCCCCTGCTCTCCCTGCGGCCCAGTTGGGCCCGGCTCCCCAGTCGGTGGAAGGAACGCGTAGGTGACCCCTCCGCCGAAGACTAATCCAATAACTAGCCCCGCTAGTATGCTCCGTGTGTCCATGAATCTTTATTTTTCTCTGCCCTTAAAAACGAATTCCTGTTTCCGGTGATTCAGGGATTTACCTCTTGAAGGGACTCGACGAGCCTCGCCCGCTTCTCCTCGTACTGGCAGAGGAGGGCGTCGAACTCGTTCCTCAGTCTCCTGAGCTCCTCCAGCCAGTTGAGGAACTCGAGCATGGACTCGTCGAGCTCGGGGTTCTCCCTCTCAACCTTCAGAGCCATCTTAAAGGAAGAATTTCTCAATTTTCTAATTCAATGAATCTATGTATGGATGATAGACACACAACGGTGACCAATAGGATTCGAGGAAAGACATCTCTAATGCATGGCGGAGCCCTGAGACGATCAAGCTGAAAGGGGTGTTGCTCACCATGGCGCAACATCTTTACCCCACCCCCTGTTCTTTCCATGCCATGAAGAAGGATACCCTCGATCTCTTGCTTCTTGGGGTAGCTCACTCGCTGAACCACAGCCTTTTCCTAGTGCTACCACCCCTGCTCGACAAAATCACGACGGATCTGGGCGCCAGCTTCAGCACCATGGGCTTGATCGGCACCATAACGTTCCTCACCTACGGCTCGGGCGCCCTCATCGGCGGCCCCCTAAGCGACAGGCTTGGGAGCCTCAAGGTGGCGAGGATAAGCATAGGGCTGGGCGGCGTCATGACGGTATTATTCCTGTTCGCCGACAGCGTCTTCGTCTTCGGGGCCGGGATGATCCTTATGGCGCTGTGGGCGAGCTTCTACCACCCGACGGCCAACGGCCTCATCGCTAAGGCGTTCACAGAGAACACCGGCGGGGCCATGGGCACCCACAACGCCGCTGGCAACCTCGGGCAGGTGCTCACCCCGACGGTGGCCTACTATTTAGGAGTGGCGTTCAACTGGCGCCTGAGCTTCGTCTTCTTCGGGGCGTTGTCGGTGGTCACCGCGGCTTTTCTTAGCCGCATAGAGGTGGATGAGGGGGACTCGTCCGGTGAGAGCCAGTCCTACTTGGAGTTCATTAAGACGCCTGGACTCTGGATGATACTGCTCTACAACGTCTTTGTGGGCTTCCTCTTCAGGTCTGTGGACCTCTTCTTCCCCTCCTTCCTCAGCGTAGAGAGGGGCTACACGGGCGGCTTGGCGGCGGTCGCCAACAGCGGGATACTGCTCCTCGGTGCGGCGGGTCAGCTGCTGGGGGGCATGGGCTCGGACAGGCTGGGGCAGACGAAGACGCTGCTAATAGCGTCCGCAGGGATGGCTCTCAGCCTCGTGCTGCTCATGGTACTGCCCACCGGCACCTTGGGCGTCGCCCTGTTCATCGTGCTGTACGGTGTCTCCATGTTCGGGCACCAGCCCACGGTCACCAGCATGGTGAGCAGGCTTTCGCCGCGGCACATGATGGGCCTGGCCTACGGGGTGATGTTCTTCTCGGCGTTCGGCGTCGGCAGCCTCTCCACGACGGTGACGGGTTACCTTGCCGACAAGTATAGTCTAACGACGGCGTTCTGGCTGAACGCGGGTGTTGGTGCTGCGCTGCTGGCGGTGAGCGTCCTGATATATCTTAAGATAAACAGCAACGTCGTGAAGCCATAATTCTATGGGGTTACACCAAATTGCGTGTTATATCATTAACCAATCAGTAATTTCATCACCCAAACCCACACACACCCAACTGGCCCTGGAGGAGGCTTGTAAGAGGCTCGAGAGTCACGTCAAGACCATGAGGGGCTGACTCCGAATATCCCCTTTTCTCTACCCTTCTCAACTTCTCCTAAGGTATCCTTTGAACTACCTTCGATGAGACCTCATGGAGATAGACACTCACCCTAAATTATCTACAGGGGCTCAACCAGGAACTCTGACGGGGAGGCTATCGTGATCGCCCCACGAGAAGTGGATTCTACTCGGCGGGCTCCCGACGATCCCGTTGAAGAGGCCCTTCCTCTCGTATTCGTCTATGAATATCCTTATCTTCACCCTGCTGTCCACGAACCTAAGCCTCTTGAGCGCCCTCTCGTGGGGGTGCCCCTTGGCGACGAGGCAGTTCACGATGTTCACGTCGTTGGTATCGAAGTATTCTAACGAGTCGGCTGCAAGGGCCTCGACGACATCTCTCCTTCCCGGGCGCCCCAGAAGATCGACGATGTAACCTACTGGGTAGCCCTCCAGGTACCTGTTGACCCTGAGGACGCTGTACCCCAGCAGCTCCCCGTCGTCTCCCTCGGCCATCATGGCGATGAAGTCGCCAGCCCGAGGATCGCAGTACCGCCAGTTCAGGTAATCTGCGCTCCTATCGCATATGAAGTCGTGGTCGACTGAAACCTCTTCCCAGAGGTCGTCGGCCCGCTCGTCGAACCTATCCAAACGCTTAATCTTGAACTCAGTTTTCCGGGATTCGGGCGGGTAGAGCCTTCGCCGGGCGATGTTTAACAGCTTGACGGCGCCGTAGCCCATTTTGACAAGCCAGGGACGCTCCATAGGCAGGGCCTCCAGCTGGGCGTCGATGTCCCTTATCCTCACGAGGTTCTCCATCGGGTGGGGGAACTCGGCGTACCTCTTCGAGTAGGTCTTAACGAGTATGGGGTTCCCGACGATGGCGTAGCTGAAGGCTACACCCGAATCTTTCAGGAGCCCGTCGGTGATGGCGTTCAGTCTTGTCGAGATTCCCCTACTCTTGCAGCCTGGGTGGACGGCGAAGTCGACGCCGTAGGACCCCAGCAGCGAGGCTTCACCTATTCTTATAGACCGGGGGATGGACTGGAGGGACCCGACGATGCGCTCATTGTGGACGCACATGGCGCCGAGGCTCGAGTTCTTACCTCCTCCATTCTTCCATCTCCAGTGTTCCAGGGGCGTGCATCCCAGGTCATGTTGGGGCCACCCGTTGAAGACGATATCCAGGAGCTCGACGATCTGTTCTCCATCGCCTAGTTCGTAGGGGCGGTAGGACAAACCATCTTCCGATGGTTGATTGGGGCGATCCATTCACATGCCCATAAAGGAACGAGATATCAATTATAAAACACAATACACCAACCCAATGAACGACGTGAAGCCCTAATTTTATCCTATCATTCCCTGTTAAAAATTCCTGAAACGAAGAAGGGTTAAACTGTTGACCTCGTGAGGTACGACAGCACCCCCGTTATGGTCTTGGAGTCCATTATCTCGTTGTCCTCGATCATCTTAATGACTTCGTCGAAGCCGTGGCGCTCGACAGTGATGGACTCGTCCTCCTCCGGGTGCATACCCACCTGGCTCAGCCCCTCGGCGACGTAGAAGTGGATGACCTCAGAGCTGTACCCTGGAGCCATGTAGCAACTGAGGAGCCTACTCCAAGCGCTGGCGGCGTACCCCGTCTCCTCCTGGAGCTCCCGGACGGCGCAGCCGTAGGGGTCCTCGACCGGCTCCAGTGTGCCCGCCGGTATCTCCAGCAGCTCCCTCCCGGCGGCGTACCTGTACTGGCGCACGAGCACCAGCTCCTCCCCGTCAACCGGCACTATGGCCACTGCGCCGGGGTGGTCCACGACGTCCCTGACGGTCTCCCTGCCGTTGCTCAGCCTAACCCTGTCCGTCTTGAAGCTGAAGTTCCTGCCCCTGTGCAGCGTCCTGGATTCTATGGTCACCTCCACGGCGTAAGCCTCCCCTGTCATGTGGATTTAGCTGTATAAAGCGTTCTAGTACCTGCTGTGTCCCCAGTACCTGTCCGTGGTGTCGAAGAGGGTCTTCATGCCGCTGCGGCCCACGGCGGCCTCTATCTCCTCCTGCGCCATCTCCAGTATCGCTGCCTCGTCCACGGTCTTGACCTCCCTGCCCTCCATGAGGACCTCGCCGTCCACGATGACGGTGTCCACATCGCCGCCGTTGGCGAAGTAGGTGACCTTGTCCACGGGCATGTTAAGCGGGTAAAGGTGGGGCTTCTTCATGTCCACGAGTATGATATCCGCCTTCTTACCGGGCTCCAGGCTCCCGATCTGGTCGTCCAGCCTGAACGCCTTGGCGCCGTCTATTGTAGTCATCTCCAGGGTCTTCCCTGGGGGCAGCACCCTGCTGTCCCTGAAGTGGCGCCTGTTGTACCTCATAGCCACGAACATGTGTCGGAACATGTCGAAGCTCCTGTCGGGAGCCCCGGCGTCGCTGCCCATGACAACGGTAACGCCGGCGTCTAACAGCTCGGGGACGGGGCACCTAGCGACCATGGAGGCGACGGCGCTGGGGTTGTGAGCGATCTTGGTGCCTGTCTCGGCGCATATCCTGATCTCCTCGTCGGTGAGCTCGGTGCTGTGACTGAACAGGCTCCGGGGCCCGGTTATGCCCAGCTCCTCGTGGCAGAACTTGACGGTTCCCCGCGTGTGGCCGTCCATGGTGAACATGAGGTCGTGCTTCTCGGAGAGCCCGTAGGCAGCTTTTGCTCTATACTTGAGGTCCTCCAGCTCTGCTCCCTTGATGAGCTTCCTCTCGGGGTGGGGAGTGGGGAGCATCATGGATACGTTCACCCTGCCGCTGGCTCCCCCGTGGTTGGCCTCGATGACTTCCCTGCAGGTGTCCATCTGTTCCTCGAAGCCGACCATCTGCACCGTCTTCTCGTCTCCTCTCCACGACGCGTACTTGGAGGGGAACGGCGGCCTCCTGGGCCCTACGGCGAGGAACGTTCTGACCCCGATCTTCTCGACGGTGTCGCAGTGTTTCGCGGCGTAGACGGGGTCGTCGCTGCGCATTATGCTGTCGCCTCCGCCGAGGAAGGTGACGCCGCAGGTGGTGCCGAACTTGAGGCGCTCCAAGTTGAGGAGGAGGGCGTCTGTCTCCCAGAACTCCTCCGTTGAGCCTTCTGCGTATATGACGTTGCATGCCAGGTACCAGGTCTCGTCGTGCATGCCTAGGCTCCTGAGGAGGCTGTGGCCGGCGTGGCTGTGGCCGTCCATGAGGCCCGGCATCACCACCATCTTCTCCGCGTCGATCACGGTGTCGGCGCTATAGCTTCGGGCTAGCTCAGCGGTCTCGCCTACGTCGAGTATCCTGTCCTTCTCGATGGCAACGGCGCCGTCCATCAACACGCGGCGGCCCGGGTCCATCGTGATGACTACTCCGTTCTTGATGAGTATGTCGCACATGGTTTCATTCATCCCTGGTAATGGTGTTCACCAAAAGGCGTCACGTTCCGTGGTGAACCCCTATACCCTCCTTAATGTTTCATAATCCTTATACCATGAACTTGAAATTACCGACGGAGGGCGGCGAACCTAGCCCCCCAGAAAACATGGGAAAAATAATGCTGCCCTCCACCCCTCTTTTCAGTTCACAGCCTTTACCATATGTCCTACTGTTTATAGAATATAGGATAAGTGAACGGAGAATCTATACTAGGCACGCTCGCTTAAAAAGTGGTAAGTGACGGATTTTCAGAGCATATAATCGTGTCCCGTATGAGACAATATAAACGTGTTTTGTCCTAAAGGATACTGTTTTATTGGTCCCCGCCCAAACCTTAAATGACGTTCAATGGCACGTAAAGCAATAATCATGGGAGCCGCGGGAAGGGATTTCCACAACTTCAACACCTTCTTCAGGAAGAACCCAGGATACGAGGTGGTCGCCTTCACCGCCGCCCAGATATCAGATCTCGACACAGGGGCCGGCGTCGAGAAACGAGTCTACCCCCCGGAGCTGTCAGGCCCCAGGTACCCGGACGGCATAAGGATCTATTCCGAGACCCAGCTCACCAGACTCATCGAAGAGCTTAAAGTCGACGAGGCCTTCTTCTCCTACAGCGACGTCTCGGCGACGTACCTCCACGACAAGGCCGCCGAGGTTCAGGCTGCGGGCGCCAGCTTCGTTCTGCTGGGGCCAAGAGACACGATGATCAAGCCGAGTAAGCCCCTCATCAGCGTCTGCGCTTCCCGCACCGGCAGCGGCAAGAGCCCCACCTCCAGGTGGCTCGTCTCCCTCCTCAGGGACAAAGGGTACAGGGTGGTGGTCATACGCCACCCCATGCCTTACGGGGACCTGGTCAAGCAGCGGGTCCAGAGGTTCGAGACCTACGAGGACCTCGACCGCCACAACTGCACCATCGAGGAGCGTGAAGACTACGAGCCCCACCTCGACATGGGGGTCGTCGTGTACAGCGGCGTCGACTACGCGGACATACTGAAGGCGGCCGAGGAGGAGGCCGACGTGGTTATATGGGACGGAGGCAACAACGACTTCCCGTTCTACGAGCCCCTCCTCCAAATAGTCGTCGTCGACCCCCACAGGGTGGGCCACGAGCTCAGATACTACCCGGGGGAGACCAACGTGAGGATGGCCGACGTGGTGGTCGTGAGCAAGGTGAACACCGCGGACCCGTCAAACGTCCAGAAGGTAAAGGAGAACGTGCGTAAGATCAACCCAGACGCCAAGATAGTGACCGCCAACATGGTCATCACCGCCGAGGACGAGGACAGCCTCAGAGGGAAGAGGGTGCTGGTCATCGAGGACGGGCCCACCCTCACCCACGGCGAGATGGAGTACGGCGCAGCCACCATCAAGGCCATGGAGAAGGGAGCCGACATCGTCGATCCGCGGCCCTACACGAAGGGCACCATAAAGGAGGTCTACAAGCTCTGGCCCCACCTGGGCAAGCTGCTGCCCGCCGTCGGCTACAGCCCCCACCAGATGAAGGAGCTGGAGGAGATCATAAACTCCGTTCCCTGCGACATCGTGCTCATGGGAACCCCCACGGACCTCCGGCGATACCTGGAAGTCGACAAGCCCGTGCTCAGGGTGCGCTACGAGTTTGAGGAGATCGAGACGGGGAGCCTCGGCATCGAGGTCCTCAAGGCCCTAGAGTAGGGTCCCTCAGCCTCTTCTAAACATTATATTCTCTAAAACCCAATACATGGCGAGGAGATCCTTTTGGACGAGTACGATGTCCTGATCAAGGACGCGACCATCGTTGAAGGCACAGGCAGGAAAGCCTACAAGGGCTCAATAGGAGTCAAAGACGATAGGGTCGCGGCCATAGGAGAGGTGAAGGGCGACGCCGTTAAGACGGTGGACGCCAAGGGCCTCACGGCCACCCCAGGGTTCATAGACGCCTACAGCCACGCCGACTGGACCCTGCTGTGGTTCCCCAAGGCAGAGAGCTACGTGATGCAGGGGGTCACCACCTTCGTGGGCGGCCAGTGCGGAGGCAGCCCCGCGCCCCTAGGAGAGCACATAAGGGTGCCCAGGATGCTGACGGACCATCTGCCGGAGCTAGACCCATACAAGTACTACTCAAGGCTTCCCTACTATCCGCTTGAGCAGGTAAACGAGTGGATGGAGGAGTACTTCGGCTGGAAGCTTGACTGGGATACCATGGCGGGCTACTTCAAGAGGGTCGAGGAGACGGGTGTAAGCATGAACTACGCGCCTCTCGTCGGCCATGGCAGCGTCCGCACCAAGGTGATGGGGCTCGACTACAAGCGTCACAGCACCGAGGAGGAGAAGGCCGAGATGCGGGAGCACATCCACCAGGCCATGAAGGACGGCTGCGTAGGCATGAGCACGGGCCTCGACTACGACCCCGATGTCTTCGCGGCACACGAGGAGATCATCGACGGTGTCTCTGTGCTAAAGGAGTACGGCGGCGTCTACTGCCCCCACTGGAGGAGGACGGGGAGGCGACGCGGCGTCGCAGCCGGCCACGTGCCCAACGAGAAGATAACCGCCCTCATGGAGTGCGTCGACGTCTACAAGAAGACCGGGGTGCGGCTCCACTACGCCCACCTGAGCACGGGGTGGCAGATATACCCGACGGCGCCCGACGAGCTGGAGGCGGCCAATCTCAAAGCCACCATAGAATTGATAGTGAAGGAGAGCGGAGGCGACCTCGACATAACCTGGGACGCCATCCCCCAGATGACCCGCAGCGGCTTCGCCGTGATGCCCTACCTCTGCAGCCTCTACGCGCCTTGGCTCAGGGAGCTGGGGAGCCGCGAGGCCTTCGCCAAGTGGCTCAAGGTCGATGACTTCAGGGAGGAGGTCAAGGACGCGATACGCCGCGGCAAATGGTTCATCAGAGTGGGCTACAACCCCAACACGAACCCCAGGTGGGCCGAGAACATACATGTCCTCAAGAGCAAGGTTCCCGGCGTCGAAGGCAAGAGCATAGGGGAGATCGCCGAGGAGCGGGGAGCCGACGAGTGGGACACGTGGATGGACATCATCGTCGAGGACCCAGACGCCCGCGGGGTCACGGGGCAGCTGGAGCCGAGGACGTGGGCCCTACAGTACTACACCCACCCCAAGGGCATGGTGGGGCTGGACACCAGCGTCTTCGACGCCGAGTGGGATATGAAGACCCCGCCCTACACCTTCCCCGGCATCAACACCTTCAGCGCGTTCCCCATGTTCTACATAAAGTACGTGAGGGACGGCAGCCTCTTCACGCTGGAGGAGGCCGTCCAGAAGACGTCCACCATGGCGGCGAGGGTGCACAACCTGGAGGGCCGAGGAGTCCTCAAGGAGGGGGCCTACGCCGACATAGTGCTGATGAATCTGCCTAAACTACAGGTGCTCGGTGACGAGATAGAGACCCGCCGTCACCCCAACGGCGTAGAATGCGTCCTAGTCAACGGGAAGGCTGTCGTCGAGAAGGGAAAACACACTGGGGCTACGCCTGGCCGCGTGCTGAAACGAGTCTAGGCCTACCCGAGGAGGGCGGGCTCAACCTCGTCAAGGACCCGCCTCGCCCTATTGGAGAGGAGGAGGCGGCAACCCCCCTTTCCGTATACCCTGACGAGTATCCCCGTCTTCACCAAGGCTTTCCTCTGCCTGTCGGTGAAGTGGGTCGTCGCCTTCTCGCCTTTATCCACCAGCATCAACTCTCTTCTATAATAAATTATGGCGTTAACGAAGCTCTGCTCCTTGGGCGAGACATCTATAGATGAGCCGGGCAAATTCCTCAATACTCACCTGATCGGCTCAATAAAAAGTAAACTAAGTGAGGTTTACAATATAGTGGGCTAGATGGGCGGCCCCATGGGAGACTCCAAGGGCTTCACGAGTCTCACCTTGTCAGGGTTCTCCTTGAAGACCCTGATCTGGTCCGCCGCGTAGAGGAAGTGTGCACGCCGCCCTGAGTCGCATATAGACTTGGATTCCCCCTCCAGCCACTCCATGAGCTCCCAGAGCTTCACCGACACCATACCCCTGACCCTCGCTGACGCCTTCTCGTCTATGGCAAGCTTCATCATGTTGTATAGAAGCACGTTGTCCGCCACGTTCTGGACCTCGCCGCGGTAACCGTCTTCGTGGATAGCTTTCCATGTGGCTTCAAAAAGCTCGTCGATGACCTCTGCGAGGCCGGGGGCGTCTCCCCTCCTCGCGCCGTACTCCACCAGCCTCTGAGCCCTCTCGGGGTGCAGAACCCTCTCCAGCGTGACGTTGGCGGCGGTCTCGGCTGCTCCGAGGGAGTCGAATGGATACCCCGAGTAGCCCGGGAACAGATCCCTCGTCTGCGGGTAACCCTGTGGGCGCGGCGGTATGAGCGCCAGAACCTTCTCGGGTATGGCGAGCACCCCAGGCTGTATGGTCTTTACGAGGGCCTTCAGGGCCCGCCGCTGCTCGTCGCCCGGCACGATTCTGGGTCCATCCTGAACGTCGCCCCTCAACGTGTAGTTGTAATATAGTCCCCCGACCAGGCTCGCCGCAGCCTCAACCTGGTACCTGTGTGAGAGGTAGAGGGGGACCAGGACCTCCTCCAGGCGCGCCATGGGCTCCCCGACCTTGATCCTTCTCTCCGAGAAGCCCTTCAGCGCCACGTCTCGTACCTCCAGCATCCGCTCCAGCTCCTCCACCGGGTCCCGTCCGTTCACCCAGGACGCGGCGTGGGGATGGGCGCTGGCTGGCCCGGCGTCCTGGCTCGGCGCGAAGAGCAGTCCTCGTTTGAAGGCATCCCTGAGCGTCTCGTCCAACGCCTTCTCCTCGTCAACGCCGTCGGGGAAGTCCTGGTAGCCGTAGGCTACGCTGACCTTGTCCCACTCGCCTACGCCGGTCTCGTACGCGCAGCTGAGGTCTATCTCGCCGTTCTCGTCGAGCCTGGCGAGGGGCGCCGGGTAGTCCATGACGCTGGCCCTGTCGTTTACGTGGGTGCAGTAGTTGTGGCCTAGGCCCAGGGTGTGGCCCACCTCGTGGACGCTTAGCTGCCTTATCCTGGCGAGGGCCATCTCCATCATCCTGCCGCTGTCCGGGTTGTCCTCGTCGTAGTCCGCGACGAGGCCCTGCGCAATAAGGAAGTCCTGGCGTATGCGGAGGCTGCCGAGGCTCACGTGGCCCTTGATGATCTCCCCCGTCCGCGGGTCCGTCACGGTGCTACCGTAGCTCCAGCCCCTTGAGCTCCTGTGGACCCAGTTGATCATGTTGTACCTGATGTCCATGGGGTATGCGTCCAACGGGAGGAGCTCCACCCTGAAGGCGCCCCTGTAGCCGACCGCCTCGAAGGCCTGGTCCCACCACGACGCGCCCTCGATGACCGCAGACCTGATGGGCTCATGGATCGCCCTGTCGACGTAGTACACGATGGGCTCCACCGGCTCGCTGACTTTCGCCGCCGGGTCCTTCTTTTTCAGGCGGTGCCTGCAGATGAACCGCTTCTCGATGCTCTCGTCCACGGGGCACGCGTAGTCCATGTACGTTATGCCGAAGTAGCTGGCTCGGGGGTCGTACTTCCTCGGTTCATAGCCTTCTCCGGGGAGCTCTATGAGGCTGTGGTGTTGGCGTATCGTCACTATCGTAGGGTCCGGTGAGACCGATTTCAACCAGTCGCCGGGGTTCTCGCCCACGTAGGTCAGGGTGGCCTCGAACTCCGTGTTCCTTGGGAAGTTCCTCGTACGCGGTAGATATACGGCGGACCTGGACTCGTCGAGCTCGTAGTCGCCCTGCTCCTTCTCCTTGAGCCGGTTCGTTACCTGTTTGGCGTCCCTGAGGAGGAAGCCCGTGGCGTCCACGAGGACCCTCCCCTCCTCCTCGGCCTCCACCTTGAAGCTCCACTGGACGCTCTGGACGAAAGCCTCCTCTACCGCCTTGACCTCGTAGGGATCGTCGCTGAGGGCCCTGAACCCGTAGTTCACCTGTGTGAGCAGCACCTTCGGCCCCACCCTCTGGAACTTCACCACGGCTCTTGCGCCGAGCTGGTTCCTGTCTAGGCCGATGTCGTTGCTGCCGACCCCCGCCGTGAGGCTGTTCACGTAGAGGAACTCCTCATCGAACCTGTCTAACTCCAGCCATATCCTACCCTCCCGTTCATCCCAGTAGAACGTATAGTAGCCAGGGCTGCTCTGCATTCCCTCGACTTTCTCGGATATTGTCGGAAGCTCGGCTCCTTCCTTCTCATCTCCCATCTCGATCATGCACCTGATGGACTGAACTGCGTCTCGTCGAGTTAAATAGGCATCGAGAACGCTCTAAGAAGCCCCTCTATCTGCGGGTCTTACCCAGCACGATGCTCACGGCCGTGCTGTGGCTGCAATTACCCTTGTCGCGGAACCCTGGGCATGTGCACGAGAAGCCTCCGTCAGGCGTCTGCACCACGTTGTACGTGCCATGGTCGCCTATGACGTTGAACCTCTCCCCGTCGAGGCGCTCCACCCTGCCGTTCCTGACCAGCTTCCTAGCCTTCTCCAGCATACGGTCATGGAAGCGCCTATAGTCGCTATGCATCCCAAATGAAACAACGTGGAACGGCATTTATTACTTTGTCAGTATTCGGCGCCCTAGAGTATCTTCTCTAGGCTCCTGGCCTCCTCCTGGTGGACCCTGACTATGGCCTCGACGTACTCGCTTATCTGCATGAGCTCGTCGTCGACGGCCACCTGGTTCTCGGTGATCCTCGACAGAAGGTTGATGAAGCCCAGCGTCTGGAGCTCCTGGTTTATCTGTGTCAGCCGTACCAGCTTAGCCACCACATCCCGGGCCTGGGGGTCATGGATCTCCTCGATCTGCTGAAGCATGTCTGCGTACAACGAGTCGGATTGGCTCTTCACCCAGGACAGCTGGTTCAATGTGCTCGGCTTTGAGGGCATCCAACACCGTCACCCGCTATATAATAAAAACCTTAGTGAGTTCACCCTCTCCACCAAGACAATGTCACGCCAGACGACGCTCCATTTTTATATCAATCAATGGGTAAAAAAGAAAATATGGTGATAACGGTAGCCTATAATAGCTTCAAAGCCTCGGGCGACGAGTAGTACTTGCCGTCCGCGAAGAGGAGAGCCTCGTTGACCTTCAGCTCCTTGAGCACTTTGAAGAGCTTCCCCTCTTTGACCTTGGCTGCCTTCATCTCTTTGTAGGTCTTGGGCTCCCTGCAGTGGTTCAGTATTTTTACGAAGTCCTCGTCTTCTAGGTGTTTCTTCAGCGTTTCGACGTCCATTCTTGTCTCACCTGTAAAGGCTTAGAAAATACGTTGGCGTATATACAATATATACTTTTGGTGAGATCTGCGACGGGAGAGGGGTTTACGTCTTAGATCCTCTCGATTCCTCATGATCAGTGTATTCGCTCAAAGAAATAGTTCAAAAAACCAAGAGAAGTAGATGTTAACCCAAATATGTAACAACCACCGGCAGAACCCGCCCCCAGAAAACACTTGTACCAAGTAACCGGATCAAATATCTCTCCAGAAAGTTAGGTGGTGGGGCCGGAAGGATAGAGTATCTCGTTTAGTTTTCTCGAATTTTTCAACATATTCATATGAATATAAAGTACAGGTTCACATTAGTCGAACGATGAGTCTTCAACCCTTACAGCCCAGTTGATAACATCTATATAAATTTAAAACACGGGTCAATAATGAAAAATGACCTTTCGTGGCAGGGTTAAGCTCTTGTTGTCATCAAGCGTTTAGCATTCGTGAGTATCTAGCGAATATCTTTCTTGCCAGCTTGGTAGGAGATAGGAGCTTGTCCTCTTCACTCAGCTTCACGCCTCTCTCCTCCGCATCTGCGAGGAGCATCGACCTGCATTGGATCAGCCTGTTGCACGCCTCACACCTTCCCTCATAGAAGTACCACGCCTGCACGCCATTGGCCTCAGAGAAGCTGACTATCACCGGAACCTGGAGAGCTTGGCTGAACGCCTCCATGATCCCATTCTCCAAGTTCACACCCCAGACGTCGAGCTTGTTGAATGCCGCCGCTTCCTGAAGAGCCTGCCCGATCTTGGAGTCTATCCCAACGAAGGTGTGATTAATTCCCTGGCGCTGGACACCCAGCTTTTTCGCTATATCCGCCTGCTTGAGCCCCTGGCGGCGGAGCTTCCAAACAGTTAATTCCCGCCCTGTGAGGTATGCTGCTCCAAAGGACATGTTGACACCTGTAAACTAGGGTTCATTTACATTAGTTACTGGGGAGTCATAAAGGTTCTCCCTCGGCCTGGTCAAAAGATTGTATATGATTGATGGAGCACTGCATAGCACTGTGACCGTGACGCCGAGTATCGGTAACGAGAGGATCATGTTGCTGTTCACGGACTCATTCAACGCCTTTAGGATTAAGGACGATACAGTGGAACTGACAACCATAAGTGAACTTGGGGCGTACGTGTCGATAACCAATGGCAAAGAGACCCAGGTTATGATCATTGCCAGTCCTCCGGCGATGAGCCCCATCATGCCCGCCCTGGCAAGGCCATAGCTGAGCATGTCCAGCCCACTCCATCCTCTGATTTTTAGGAGCCAAACCAATTTTCGGTTTCGCACAGCCTCAACGAGAAGGATAACTGCACCGAGTCCCGCTGACATTGATGTGTAGACAACGGACATCACATGGAACTCGGTGTCAGCCTGTTTCGCCTTCTCGCCAATGCTTACAGGCGCTGCGCCCGCCCTCGAGACAGCTTTCCCAGGGAAGAGGCTTCGGATCATGCCTTCGACCCTATTATAGTCTGTAGGAAGGGCGGGTTTCACGATTAGACTTGTATACAGGGGAAACGGCGCCCCGTCAGGATTTCTCTCCTCCTCCAGTATCTTTATGAATGTATCCAAGTCAGCTATTATACCAGGGTCCCTCCCGTTCCACGCAAAGCTTGTACTTGGGACAGATGAGGTCACGTTAAACGAGTAATTGTGTCGTAAATCATAGAACACGGCGGTACCATTAATCTCCATCTCCACCAACCAGACGGGAGATCCAGGACAGTAGGCACCAGTCTGCCCAATTAGAAAGTAGGCACTTTTTCCTATCCTGTGCCCCCCCTCATAACACTCATCCGATAGCAGATACTCCTTCACAATAATCGAACTACCTCGTTTCTCCACAGGAATACTGGTCAATGATTCTTCTCCGAACTGCAGCCTCCAGCCAGCTATCTTATCGGATTCAATGCACCTCGTCACCATTCCATAATAACTCCCTGTCAGATTCATGTACTCGACCAGAGTCATGTTCCATGAAGACGCTCGGTTGATCATGCCTTTTCTCTCAAAAAATTCAGGATAAGTCGACATCATACTCTCGATACGCTCTTTGAGATCATCAGTCACACACTTCGTGAGAACCTCTGGTCTCACCCTCGAGTCCAGATCTATTACTCTGACAACGGACTCGACTCCTTCAAGCTGCTCAATTCTAGTTACATCGGTCTCCGATAGGCAAAGCTTCCAGAACCCAGCCCAAGGATCGAAGGCGCCTTCAATGCTCTGATTATTAAGAAACGTATAGGGATAGGATGTGTCCCAATAATCAGGATAAACTGCTTTAACCTCGACCACTGGTGTGCTCTTTCCCTCGAACTCGAGGGAAACCCTTCTCATGGCACCCCCCAGAGCCGGGAAGACGGTTGCCGAGAAGAGGGCAATGGTGATAACGATTATAGTGAAAATAGACCAGAAGTAGCTATCCGAGAAGCTTCTCAGGAGCCTTCTAAATATTTGCACAACCTTTCTGTCGTTAGGAGGCTTTACGGAATCAGGTGGGATCCGGCAAACCCTCATCAAGCCACTTGGCGATCCCAAGAAGACTCTACGAGATATTGTCCCATCACCTCATAAAAAAAGGATTAGGGAATTGGTTGATTAGTGTCATTGAGGATCATGCCTGTCACGGTATTGAATGAGCAGCACTTAAAATGGGCGTACTTCCCTGTCTCGTATTCGTAGACCTTGTATATGTCTACCGTGTAGCTGATCTTGTCCCCCTTCTCGTCCATCGCATAGTTCCCGTTCAGTCCATTGTACTCGGCAGAAACAAGTGGTAGGGCTGCTTCCACCTTCTTGGGGTCTGTTGAGTCTGCTTTGATGACTGAGAGGGCGAGGAGCCAGCACCCATCGTATCTAGAAGTCTCCTGAGGCGCGAAATCGTAGCTATCCGTGCCCAGCTCATCAGCTAGCTTTGCTCTGAGGCTTTGGAGCGCTTCCTGGTCCTCTACCGATTCGACTGGGAGGTAGAAGCCCGCCCTCTCCACGTAGGGTCCAAACTGTTCGCTAACCGGGCTTCCGACACGAATGGGGCACCCATAGGCGAGTGTGTCTCCGAACCAGGGTATACTCATCAGGCTGGACATGTTTCTGCTCTGATAGATGAAGGGGCTCATCTCGTCGCCGATTACGAGCACCCCGACCCCTCCTTCACCGTAAATCGTTAGAGCCTCATTGACAGCAGTTTCAGCTTGAACCAGAATCTGTGAGAAATCTGCGTTATTCTCTATGTCCCTGAAGCAGTTGATCGCCTCAGCTGGAGGATAGATTATCTTCTTGTACACCACTCCGCCCAGAGCTTCATAGTCTTCCAACGCTTGAGCATATTGCTGCTCCATAGATCGGCGTTGTACGGAGGAGAGTGGGCTGAAGTCCCACTGGAGGACAACGAGGGCCTTAACGTCTTTTGCAGCAGTAATCGCGTAATAGTACTCGCCCTTATTGATCTCTGGCCGGATTCCATAGATTCCGTCGAGCTTGTCGGTGATTCTTGATGTGTCTCTTCCTATGATGTAGAGCATGTCGTTATCCCTGATGGTCTTGAGAACGTCCTGCCACATGACGGTCCAGTAGTCTTGTACGACCATTTTCACTCCAAGTTCGTTGAACGCATAGATGGAGGCATTGACGCCCTCTTCCGTATTTAGCACGGGGAAGGGCACAAAGTCGAACCGGTACTTTGAGCCTAATCTTTGGCAGTAAGCGTTAACCTCCTCCTGCACTATGTCCGTCATGGTGTTCAGCCCGTCGCCGGCTTGAATCGACAGAGAACCGTCGCCACTCTTCCCGTAGGAGCCGACCACGACTATTATCACATCCTCGGTCTCCATGTTGAGCTGGCTCAGGCCGACACCGATCCACGAGTATTTGTCGATAATAGGCTGTAGCTTGTTGCTGGTATCCTCTAACAGAGAAGATTGTGGCTGAGTTGATAGGAGGTTGACGTAGAGGCCACCTCCTAAAAACGTGGTCACGAGGATCAGAGATATTACGATTACCTTGGTTCGTTTTCCTTTAAAGATCGGTTCATCCATATTATCACTGATGTAAATTGACGTATATTTACATATATAACATTTATGTTTCATCGAACCTGAAAACCGCAGAGTATACAGCTATATCCTAATTTTCGTAATCTTTAATGTTCAATAGGCCAACATATCAACAAACTCAACAAGGTCCGTACGCAGGTGGGATGTTTTTTAGGCGTCAGAGGGGACTTGGGAAGAACTCATTAGGAGCTTAGTGAGGGGATCTATCTCACTCCTTTAAAAAGGAGTTGAACGAGGCCTAGTCTGAGAGGCGATTACATCCTAACAACTGACAACGTCCACTGACGCCATGGCTGCGAGAATTACGGACAATGTGGCCATTCAGACTATATTAAAACTTTAAAACGAGAAATTTAAACGTTGTCACCAAACCAAAAATTATCGGAAAAAAAACGAATTAAAGGGATTATTTCCCCAAAAAAGCCTTAAAACAGGGGTTTTAGGTGGTGGGACCGGAGAGATTTGAACTCTCGATCACGTGCACCCCAAGCACGGATCCTACCAAACTAGACCACGGTCCCGGTGCGAACCAATAGAACACCACCCACCAGTTTAAACCTTACTCCCAGCCCCAAAGCTTAACCAAGCCGCCGACGAAAAACACGTCATGAAGACCCTCGTAGTCTACTACACCAGGACGGGGAACACCCGCCTGGTAGCCCAGGCCATCGCGGACCGGCTCGGCGCCGACGCCGAGGAGATAACCGAGCCCAACGGCAGAGGCGGCCCCATAAGGTTCCTCCAGAGCGCCTTCGAGTCGAGGGGAAAGAAGACCCCCACGATTAACCCCGCCGCGTAAGACCCGTCAGCCTACGACTTCGTAGTCGTAGGGACCCCTGTCTGGGCGGGAACCCTCGCGAGCCCCGTCAGAACCTACCTAACGGAGCAGAGCGGCAGGCTCCCCGGCGTCGCCTTCTTCTGCACCATGGGCGGCGAGGGCCCGAGAGACGCCTTCACAGACATGCAGGAGGCATGCGGTAAGGCGCCGAAGGCCACCCTCGCCGTCACGGAGAGGCTGGCCAAGTCCGGCGACTACGTGGACATGTTGGAGGGCTTCGCGGAGTCCCTACTCTAGCCCCAGCGCGCCTAGGACGCCCCAGTAGCCCTCGTCGCTGGGATCCCTCTTGTACCGTCTCAGCGCCTCAAGCAGCGCCTCTTCGTCGACGCCGCCGAACCATGGCCTCATCGCTGGGGAGAACCTCCTGCTGAGGAACATGCTCTGCACCGTAGCCGTCACGTTCCGGACGCGCCGCGCTGTGCTCGCGGACTCGAAGTCGATGACCTCAGCGCCAACCCCCGTCACGATGAAGTGCCTCCTCATCCTGTTGAGCTCGCCGTGGTCCAGGCCGACCCTGTCCAGGCTCCTTGCCTTGTCGAGCAGCCCCCTGACCACGTCCCTGAAGCCCTCCGCTTCCCCACTGTAGCCCCTGGCCCACTCACCGAAATACGGCCCCTCAAGCATCTGCATGACGACAAACTCCGCAGACGACGCGTAGAGCCTCGGCCCGACACCCACCTCGTTGGCGAGCCGCAGGAGCCGGGCCTCCTCCTCCATGGAGTCCCTGTCGGCGTCGGTTCGCCGTATCTTGACGGCCACCTCCCTGTCGTTCCACATCCCCCTGAGCACCACGCCGACGTGACCCTTACCCAGAATCGGGGATCCGAGGATGGCGTGACGGCCCCCGAGGGAAAGAGACTCCACCCCGATATCTTTGAGCTGCGCCAATCTGGCCTCCGCCTGTCCCTTGTCGTATTTGGGCCAGCAGACGAAAACGCCTACATCGCTGTCAATGACATCGTCTATCGGGACGTGGTCACTCAACCCAGTGCGGCCTTCCTATCAATAGCCTGTACAGGTGCTGCTCGAAGCCGTCCACGAGGTAGTCCCCGATCTCATCGTTTAAGAGGGTCCTGTGGTGCTGCAGGATCCTGACAGCAAGGTTCTTGGAGACGCCTACGCTTCTCCCCCCGTCCCCCAGCCTCTCCTCAAGCAGCCTCTTCGCTTCGTTGTGCTGCCGCCTCAATAGTACGACCCACCTGTCGCCTTCTATCCACGGCCCCGACTCGGTGCCCTCCGCCCCCAGGTGGGACTCGAAGAAGCTCTCGGCGTTTCTGACCATCGAGACAGGGGGCCCCACATGCTTCATGACTCTCGGGATCGTCGATGACTCCAGCTGGAAGACAAGTATGTGGCGGTGCCTCTCGTCGCTCCACGTGCTCGACCTGACGACGTTAAAGCCACTTGCTTCAAGCGTCTGCCGCAACGCCTGTCCAGACTTGTGAAGCTGTCCCCATAGGGTGTCCGGGACCTCAGCCTTTTGTTCATCAACCACCAGGAACACAAAGTCGCTGCCTTGACTCTCGAGGAGGTTGAGGACAGTTTCACTGGATGCCTCCTGCTCGTGGACGAAGTACTTGATGTCCGGATTCTCGGTGAAGCCCATGCACGCGGCGACGAAGGTCCAGTAAGAGTCAGGGCTAAGCGCCGACGCCACGTTCCTAGACGCATCCGTAGGATCCATGAGTATCAGAGGGTCGTCGAACCTCTTCCTCAACTCGTCTTCGTCTAGGTTAGAGTCGAGGCTGACAACCTCCTTCCTCTTCCAGCCAGCGGCCGCTGTGACCAGCCCCTCGAAGGAACCGTACTTCACCACTAGCAGCTCGCACAGGTACCCGGAGAACCCCTGCACTCTTATCTCGGCGCCGTAGACCCCAACAATCTCGGTGAACTGTTTAAGGATCCTGACCTCGTCCCTTAGCTCGTCGGTCAATACCTCAGTAAGGTATTCCGAGTGGAGAGGAGTCCTGTCTGTGGACGACCTTATCTTTTCCCCCTTCTCCAGCCTGAAGCATGGCACCAGGTCGACGTTGAACCCCTCTATCGACGCCCGCAGATAGGGGTGCTCGGCGTAGGCTTCCACGTAGTCTCCGTCGAGATGCCTCTTCAGGGCGTCCAGGACCCTGTGAAGGTCTCCACGTGAGTATCTACGGCTCAGCACGATGAACAGATCGAGGTCCTCGCCGCCTCTGACCCATGTGCCGTGGGCGACGCTGCCGTGGAGCTCGGCTTCCGCTTCGATCCCCTCTGCCTCCAGAAGCCCGTTGATGTCTTTTTGAAGCCTCTCCGAGACCGCCTGCACCTTCAGCTCCTCCTCCTCGGTGGGCTTAACCAGTTCCAGTACCTTGGGCTTGAGCTCCGTCCACTCCATGACATTCACCGCCTTTATGGGATGCAAGATAGCTCACACGACTGAAATATCTACCTGTCTACGGCTGACTCTGCCAGCGTCGTGTAGATGGGCCCCCTCGGGGTGAGCACGCTCTTCTTCAACACGATCTTGTCAACGTGCAGGTCACCGAACACGTAGTCACTAAGGGTGGAGAGCTCCTCGACCAGCTTGTCCCGGTTCCTGCCGCTCCTGACCCTGCCAAGGGTTATGTGGGGGCTGAACCCCCGCCTCTCCTTCTCGAAGCCCAGCCCGCTGAGTTTCGTGTCGACGTCCTTCCAGACCTCCGCCAGCTGGGACACGCCGTCGATTATGCCCGCCCACACGACCCGGGGCCTCCTTAGGTTAGGGAAGACTCCCACCCCTTCAAGCTTGGCGTCTAATGGCTGGAAGCTAGTCTCCTTCACGACCTGGGAGACCTGTTCCACGAGGCTCGGCTCTATCTCGCCGAGGAACTTGAGGGTGAGATGGATGTTCTCCGGCTCGACGAGCTTCACGTCGGCCCTCGTGGCCTCGAGAATCCTCCTCACTTCCGTGAACTTCGCTGCAAGCTCGTCGCCGCCGCACTCGACGGCCACGAAGCACCTGATACTCATGGCGTTCACATTGACTTGGCGTCGCCTGAATAAAACGTTGGGGAAGAACCATTATACATCTGCGGCGAATACTGAGGAGATAACCGTTGGACCCGCTGCCCTTCATGCTGGTGATGGTTTCAGCCGTCTCTCACGCCCTGTGGAACTACGTCGCAAAGGAGGCGGGTGACAAGGATAGCTTCATGCTTCTCATCAACGTCTTCAGTTTGGCTATTTTCCTTCCCGTCTTCTACGTTATCCTACCTGAGATATATTTCCCAGTAGAGGTGCTCCCGTTTCTAGTCGCCAGCGGCGTCGCCGAGACGATATACTTCCTCGCGTTGGGGAAGGCATACGAGGAGGGTGACCTTAGCGTCGTCTACCCGGTCGCAAGGTCCTCGCCGATGTTCGTGGCATTAGCGGCGTCCCTGCTCATTGGAGAGAGGATCACTCCTTGGGGGGCTCTAGGCATCGCCCTTATCCTCGTCGGGGTCTACGTGCTCCACCTCAAGGGCTGGAGCGGAGAAGAGTTGACAAGGCCTTTGAAGGCTTTACGCGGCCCAGCGTCCAGGTACGCGTTCGTGGCCGCTCTAGGGACCACCGTGTACTCCATCTCCGACAAGATGGGGGTGACCGCGGTCGACCCCCTCCTGTACTCCTTCTGGCTGGGGTTCGTGATAACCGGGATGCTGTCGCTGGTGATAGTCAAACGAAGAGGCGTGAATCTCATAAGGGAGGAGCTGAGGGGCTCCCTGTTCAGGGTGTCTGTCGCCGGCGTCCTCATGAAGGGTGGCTACATGTTGGTGCTTGTGGCGATGAGCCTGGCGCAGGTCAGCTACATCCTGGCGCTGAGGCAGGTAAGCGTCGTCCTGGGAGCCGCGCTGGGCGTGGTGTTGCTTAAGGAGAGGTACGGTGGGGTACGGATTGTGGGCTCCATGATAATCTTCGTGGGGGTCTACCTGCTGGGGGTGGTTGCCTAAACCTTGAAAAACCAGAGATACATTTCATGAGTGACATCCAAGGGGGTGTGGTGGACGAGGCTGGGCGGGATAACGGACATGTCGACCGTGGACTGGTACGGGAACGTCTCCATGGTCGTTTTCTTCGCCGGCTGCAACATCAGGTGCCCCTACTGCCAGAACTCAGGGCTCCTCCCTCTCGACTCAGGCGAGGAGGTCGACCTAGACTACATCGAGGAGAGGTTAGAGATCGGCATGAAGCCCGTGCCTCAGCTGGACGCCGTGGTGTTCACCGGCGGCGAGCCGCTGCTCCAGCCGGACGCAGTAATCGAGGCCGCCGAGCTGGTGAAGAGCCACGGGCTGAAGCTCATGCTGGACACCAACGGCACCGTCTACCAGGCGGTGGAGAGGGTTCTGAGAACCGGGCTGATCGACAGGGTCGCCCTGGACGTCAAGGCGCCCCTGAACCCTGAGGACTACGGCGCCGTCTCTGGCGTGCCCCAGCTAGGAGGAGTGTTCAGCGAATCGGTGAAGAAGACCCTCGAACTCTGCAAAGAACTGGGCGTTGAAGTGGAGGCCAGGACAACCGTCGCCCCCACGGTCTCCGATGAACCGAGCTTCGTCAGAAGGATCGCGGAGGACATCAAGGGCTTCGCCGAGGTCTACTATCTTCAGCAGTTCGACAACCAGGGTGAGATACTTTCACCTGAGTTGAAGGAGGTGGAGCCACCTACGAGGGAGCACCTAGTAGAGTTGGCGGCGCAGGCCATAGACGCCGGCCTGGATGAGGTCTACATAAAAACCCGTTTCGGGGGGCTGGAGAGGATAACTTAGATGGTTAAACGTAGACTGCTTCTCATAACGGGTATGGCTGGCTCGGGGAAGACGACGCTCGCTAACCTCCTCAGGGATAGGGGGTACACCGTCTTCACCATGGGGGACGTGATCAGAAACGAGGTGCGGATGAGGAATCTCCCCCCCACTCCGGAGAACCTGGGAGCGATGGCAGAGGAGATACGCAGGTCGGGGGGAGACGCGGCCGTCGCCAAGAAGTGTGTGCCCCTCATAATCGGCGAGCCCAACAACAGGGTGGCCCTGGACGGCGTCCGGA